>Ga0114967_10002750_pt1 | contig 14632 bp, 11 predicted proteins | sample M_130628_MF_Meta_FD_92639 | JGI IMG/M metagenome (GOLD analysis project Ga0114967, IMG submission 92639) | Freshwater microbial communities from Lake Montjoie, Canada to study carbon cycling - M_130628_MF_MetaG | ecosystem: Environmental > Aquatic > Freshwater > Lake | place: Lake Montjoie... | reverse complement strand
TGAGCCGTGGCTTCGTGCGCATCACCGAGGTGGGCCCGCGCGATGGGCTGCAGAACGAGAAGGGCATCGTGCCGGTCGACGCCAAGGTGGCGTTCGTCGACATGCTTTCCGAGGCGGGATTCCCGGAAATCGAGGTTTCGAGCTTCGTGAGCCCCAAGTGGGTCCCGCAGCTTGGCGACGCCGCGGAGGTGTTCGCGCGCATCCGGCGCCGGACGGGCACCGTGTACAGCGCGCTGGTGCCCAACGAGCGCGGCATGGAAGGCGCGCTCGCTGCGCACGTGGGCAAGGTGGCCGTGTTCGCCGCGGCCAGCGAGGGATTCAGCCGCGCCAACACGGGCGGGAGCATCGCCGAGGTGCTGGCGCGCTTTGCGCCGGTGATCGCCTCGGCGCGTGCCGCGCGCATTCCGGTGCGCGGCTACGTCAGCTGCGTGGTGCGTTGCCCGTACGACGGTCACATTGCGCCGTCGGCGGTGCGTGCCGTGGTGGAGCAGCTGCTGGCGCTGGGCGTGGATGAAGTGGATCTCGGCGAGACGCTCGGCGTGGCCGAGCCTGCCGACATTTCCAGGCTCTACGAGGAAGTGGGCCGCGCAGTGGAGCCGGGACTGACCACGCTTCACCTGCACGACAGCAACGGTCGCGCGCTCGACAACGCGCGCGCGGCGCTCGGCATCGGCGTTCGAAGCTTCGATTCCAGTGCGGGCGGCCTGGGCGGATGCCCGTATGCGCCCGGTGCGCGCGGCAACGTGGATACTGCATCGCTGGTGGCTGCGGTGGAGGCCGAGGGCTACACCACCGGCGTCGATCGCGAGGCCGTGGCCCGCGCGATGTCGTCGATCCGCCAGCACCTGCGGCCCGCGGCATCCTGACGCCATTCGCCACCGGTGCGGATGAGCGGCACCAGCGCGATCTCATGGTCATCGACGGTCGCGGCATACGGCTGCCCGGGGAAGGTGAAGCTTCCGGTGTTGAGCACCAGCTTGCCGCGGATGAGCCACGCGCCCGGTCGATGCGAGTGACCGGCGACGATGGCCTGCGGGGCCGGAGCGCCTTCCGCGGCGCTGGCCGTCCCGGCGATCTCCAGGAAGCGCGTGGCGAGCTCCGGGAAGATTCGCCAGTAGCCGATGACCAGCGGGAACACCCACGGCCGCATCGCCATGCCGCGGAGGATCGCCATCGGCGACCGGGCTCGTTCGTGCTGGCGTTCGCGGATGGCGGCGGCGCGTGCGGCCATCAGCATGCGCTGCGGTTGCGGCACGTGTGCGGCCGCCTCGAACGCGCGCCGGAATTCCGCACTCACGTCCGCAGCGGCCGGGGACCACGGTGCGATGGCCGGATGGAACGCGTGTCCATGCGTCACCAGGACGCGGCCCGCGGCGCGGAGTGCGCACATCTCGCCACACTCGGGGTCGTGGTTTCCCTCGATGCGCAGGCACGCGGCGCCCATGGACGTGAGCCGCGCGCGCAGCTCCTCGAGCGCGTCCTCCCCGCGGGCGCGCAACTCGGGCGAGGCGGACTCGGCCGCATCGCCGTTGAGGATCACCTCGGTGGCGCCTTCGAGCGCAGGGAGCAGCGATGCCGGAGTTGGTGCCGCCGCCAGTCCAAGGTGCAGGTCGGAAAGGATGACGATCACCGGCTCAGCGTCCGTTGCTGCTGCCGGCGGCGCGTCGCGCGGCAAGCTCAAGGAGCGAGTCGGGGTCGGTGGCGTCCCAGGGTGCCGAGCCGGTGCCAACATGCACCACCAGCGAGCGCGGGCCGTCGCCCGGAAGGCGCGCGATCTCCGCGCGCAGGGCGTTGGCAAGTTCTCCCGCCGCCGTCTCGCGCAGCGTCACCAGCACGAAGCCGCCGTCGTCCAGGCGCGCCAGTTCGTCGCCCGGCATCACGGCGGCATCGAGTGCCGTGGCAGCGCGGGCCAGGAACGGCTTGTCGAGCAGGATCTGTGCGCGGCGGTTCCACAGCTCGACGTCCTCGATGCGGAGGATCGAGATATGGACGGTCTCGCGGCGGAGGCGCGCGGAAGCGATGCGGTGCGCGGCCTGCGGACGCATGCGCGGCCAGCTTGGGAATCCGGTCGGGTCGTCCCACAGCCCGCGCGGGGCGTGCGAGGAGGCCAGGGCGGCAAGTTCCGTCCAGCGCCGCAGCCACAGCGCCCACGCTGCGCGCGCGTCCGGCGCAAGCGGGGCCACGAACGCGCGTCCTTCGCTGATGGCGGTGGCGGTGCCGCTGGCGATCATCGCATCGGCGGCGCTGCCGGTGACGATGCGCGCGAGGTCCTCGCCGGTGCGTTCGCGGATGGCGCGCAGCGCAAGCTGCTCGAAGTTGGGCGCGCCCTCGAGGACCGCCTGCACGAGGTCGGTGTCGCCGACCGGGCGCGGCGCGCCGGTGGGCGCGGCGATGGCATCGGCGGGCGCGGCATCGACTGGCGGCGCCGCGCGCTCGGGATGCTCGGGCATCGATGCCGCGAAGCTCAGCGCCGCGGCAGGCAGTTCCTCGGCGTAGCCCTCGATGAAGGCGCTGGCGATCTCGGCGGAGAAGCCAACGGACGCCCCATGGGAATCGGTCGATGCATCGACAGACGACTCGCCCGGCGCCAGGGTGGGCGCGGGAGCGAAGCGGTCCGGACCGAGCAGCAGCGAGAGTTCCTCGGCGCTCAGCTCGATCCGCCGCGAGAGTCGTTCGGCGTGCGAGTGCTCCGACATGCGAGTCAGTGTAACCACGGTGGGACGTTGATTCCTAGCCCTCGCAGCCGTGATTCCCGGCCACCGATGCGTCAAATGCACTCCGCTTGCGGCACACGCCGGCGAAATCCCCCGTGGTTTCGTGGGTTTGCGTTACACTTCCGGACTCTCGCCGCTCCCGGCCTTGCCGGGGGCTCCCCATCCGAGCAGCCAAGGCGAGCTGTCGGCGCGTGCCGGCAGGTGACCCCGGTCACAGTCATTGACCCCCGTCGGAGAAAGAACCGCATGTCCTTCGAAGCCCCCACGACTGACCGTCCCGCCCCGAAGCAGAAGCTCGTCATCGACTACAAGAACATCGACGACCTGCGTCGCGTGCTCACCCCCAACGGCAAGATCGTGTCCCGCAAGCGTGCCGGCCTCTCGGCCCGTGATCAGGCGAAGGTGGCCCAGGCCATCAAGCGCGCCCGCTTCATGGCGCTGATCCCGTACGCCAGCCTGCTCGCCTGAGCAGCGCCCGCAGGCGCGCCAGCAACACACGTGAACGCAGTCGACGCAGGCCTTCATCGGCCCGCGTCGCTGTCAATCCGCGCTTGACCAGGTCGGAGGCGGCGGCAAGATCGCCGGCGCGCAGCGCTGCCAGCGCCAGGTTGTGGTGGCTCAGCGCGCACTTCGGGTCGAGGGCAAGGACGCGCATGCTGGCTTCCTTGCCGCCTTCCACGTCGCCGGACTCGTAGCGGGCACGCGCCAGCGCGCGCCACGCATCGGGTTCCGACTCGTGCATCCTGACGAAGGCGGGGATGATCCTGGCTGCCGATTCCCACTCGCGCAACGCGGAGAGCAGGGCGCCGGCGCGCGCCAGGATCGCGCTCCAGCTGCGGAGCGCGCGCTGGCGCTCGTGCTCGGGGCGCTTGGCGAACCGTTCATCCGCATCGGGCGCATCGGGGAGGCCTTCGGCGATGAGCGCGCGCATGGTTTCCCGGGCTTCCTTGGTGCGGCCGCGGCGGAACTGCGCATCTGCCAGGTCCAGGCGCACCAGCGTGCGCTCGGGTTCCAGCTTGAGAACCAGCTCGAATTCGATCGCGGCACGGTCGAACCGTGCGGCACGGAGTTCGAGTGCGCCCAGCATGTGGTGGGCATGCACGTTGGCGGGCTCGATCTCCACCACGCGGCGCAGCTTTTCCGCTGCATCGGATTCGCGCCCGAGGTGGGCCAGCGTCTCCGCGCTGCCGAGGAGGGCATCGATGCTTCCGGGCTGCTCGCGCAGCACATGCATGAAGTTCTGCAGCGCCTTGGCGTGCTCGCCCTGGTTGGCCAGGCAGCGTGCGTAGAGGGTGCGGACCTCGATCAGCCCGGCGTCGTGGCGGAGTGCCTCGCGGTAGCACCAAGCGGCGCGCGCAAGATCTCCCTGCTCTTCGAGGCCGCTTGCCATGGCAATCATCGAGTACGCCGGACTTTCGACAAATTCCTGGGCCTCGTAGAAGGCATCGCGGGCGTCGTCGTGTCGGCCGACCGTGGAGAGGAGACGGATGCGGCGGGCGTGCGACTCGTCGCATTCGCGGTCGAGCGCCACGGCCTTCTCCACGAACGTCAGCGCGGAGGTGGTGTCGCCTTCCAGCTCATCGACGGTGGCGGCGGCGAGCAGCGGCTCCGGGGCGTCCGGGTCCAGCTCATGGCAGCGGAGGTACTCCTCGCGGGCTTCCTTGGAACGGTCGGTCTGCTCGAGCAGGCGTCCGAGGTGGAAGTGCCAGTCCGGTCGGTCGGGATTGCGGGTGAGCGCCTGGCGGAGGGCAGCCTCGGCTTCGGCAAGCCGGCCGTCCTCGTAGTGGCGACGGGCCTCCTCGGCCAGTTCGTCTCCGTCACGCCATTCGCCGTGCGATTCTGCCATGACGGGTGAATCGTAGCACTGTCCCGTGGGAAGTCCCCACCTGCTGCGAAAGTGCCGCGTGTTTCTCCGCTCAGGGAATGGTTGCCGGACCACGGGGGACCGTGGGCGTCCGGGAACGCCGAGTGCGCGGAGGGGGCCTTCCGCTGGCCGGCATGCGCCGGCTGTCGTCAGTAGACCTCGAGCATGCAGCGACGGGTGCCGTGGACGCGGCGCTTGATCTGCTCGGTGGTCCACTGCGCGGGCGGCACGTCCGCCAGCTCCGCGTGGATATCCAGGAAGCCCTGGTGCAGGCCGCGCTGGGCGAGCGTCTGGAACACCCCCACCTGCATGCCGGCCAGGCCGCAGATGTACATCAGGGTCCGGTCGCTCTTGAGCAGGCTGTCGAACTGGGGCAGGGTGCGATCCACGTAATAATGGATGTACTCGCCCTTGCCGCCGTCGGGGCGCAGTTCGCGGCTGATGACCGTGTGGTAGGTGAAGTTCGGGTGGTCCTTGGCCACCTGCCGGAAGAACTCGTCGTAGATCAGGTCGCTGGAATACGGGGTCCCCATGACCAGGTGCACCTTGCTGGTGCACGGGCGCCAGGTGGCGTGGAGGGGGCTGCCGGCCGGCGGGCCGACGAAGAGCTCATGGATGAAGCCGCGGAACGGGGCGATTCCGGTGCCGGTTGCCAGGAACAGGTAATCGTGGGCGTTTCGGTCGGTGGGAAGCAGGAACCGCTTGCCGTTGGGACCGGCCACGGCAATGGCGTCGCCTTCCCGGAGGTCGCAGACGTGGTTGGAGCAGACGCCCGCGAACAGTCGGTGGTCGGTGGGGTCGTCCTTCTCGTTCTGCGGCTCCCGCTCGGCCAGGAGGCGCTTGCAGGTGGTGGAAAGCACCTTGCCGAAGCCGTCTTCACCGTACCCGGGGCTGGCGATCGAGTAGAGCCGCACCTTGTGCGCCTTGCCATTGGCATCCGTTCCCGGCGGAACCACGCCGAACGACTGGCCTGCCTGCCACGCGCCCTCAAGCGGCGTGCCGGTGACGTCCACGCAGACATGCCGCACGAACGATGCGGACTTGCCCTTGGTGCAGAGTTTCGACTGGACCACCCGTCCCGTGACCGGTGCCGTCGGCAGGACGGCATGCATCTTGGCCTCGGGGAGCGTGGGCTCTCCGGCAGGGCGGGCGTGTTCGTTTCCGGAGGCGTGGGCGGCAGGCGCGGTGCTCATAAGGTGGATATCTTATTGGCGCGTCGATCATTGAGGATCCGACGCGCGGAACGCCGATTGGTCTTGGACAGGCAGGTCACGGATTGACCTGCACCGACCGGCGTAAAGGGGTTACCCATGGACTATTTCCGCATTCAAGGCGGCCGCCGACTCAGCGGCCGCGTCACGATCGAAGGCGCCAAGAACGCGGCCCTGCCGCTCATGGCTGCTTCGATCCTCACCACCGGCCGCGTGAAGCTGACGAACGTCGGCCCGCTCGCGGACATCCGCAACCTGGGGTCGCTGCTGAGCCACCTCGGCGTGGCGGTGCACTTCGGTGACGACAACACCATCACCCTCCACACGAGCGACGAGTCGTGCGTGCATGCGCCGTACGACATCGTGAAGACGATGCGTGCGTCCATCTGCGTGCTCGGCCCGATGCTCGCCCGCCGCAAGCGCGCGGTGATCAGCATGCCGGGCGGATGCGCCTTCGGCACGCGCCCGATCGACCTGCACCTGAAGGGCCTCGCCAAGCTCGGCGCCAAGATCGAGTTCGACGGTGGCAACATCATCGCCACCTGCGACCGGCTGAAGGGCGCCACGGTGTTCCTCGGTGGCGCCAATGGCCCCACCGTGCTCGGCACGGCCAACGTGATGAGCGCCGCGACCCTTGCCGAGGGACGCACGGTCATCGAGAGCGCGGCGTGCGAGCCGGAGATCGTGGACCTGGCCAACATGCTGAACCGCATGGGCGCCAAGATCCGCGGCGCGGGCAGCCCCCGAATCATCATCGACGGCGTCGAGGCCCTGGGCGGCTGCGAGCACCGCGTGATGCCCGACCGCATCGTGGCCGGCACCTACGCCATCGCGGCGGCGATGACCAACGGCGACGTGACGCTCGACGACTTCCCGTACGACAGCCTGCTGGCCGCCATCAACCACCTGGAAGAGGTGGGCGTGCACGTCCAGAAGGTGAATCCGAACGACGACGAGTTCCGCTGCAGCGTCCGCGTGACGAGTGATCGCGTGCTCCGCCCGACGATCATCACCACGCAGCCGCACCCCGGCTTCCCGACCGACCTGCAGGCGCAGTTCATGTCGCTCCTCTCGATCGCCGAGGGCAACTCGATCGTCACCGAGAAGATCTACACCGAGCGCTTCCTGCACGTGGCCGAGCTCTCGCGCATGGGCGCGCAGGTGTATCGCCAGGGCTCGACGGCCGTGATCAGCGGCGTGCGCAGCCTTCACGGCGCGCCGGTGATGGCGTCCGACCTCCGCGCGAGCGCATGCCTGGTGCTTGCCGGCCTCGCTGCGCAGGGCGAGACGATCATCAGCCGTGTCTATCACCTCGACCGCGGCTACTCGAGCATGGAGCGGGTGCTGACCGCACTCGGCGCCAGCATCGAGCGCTGCAAGGAGACCAAGGCGGAGCCCGCCGAGGACGCCGTGCCTGCCATCCTCCCCTCGATCCGCGGCGCCGGCCTCACGGCACGTGCGGCGCAGGAGCCGATGGCCAAGGCCGAAGGCAGCTGAACCGACATTCCGCGGGCGCGCGTCGCCTGCATCCAGATCCCCTTCTCAGCCGCGGGACGTCCCTCAACGGGGGCGTCCCGCGGTGTTTCCGGGGGGCGTCCCGCGGTGTTCATTCGGACGTCACCGCACGCACAGGCGATCGAGCATCACCGCGCTGGCCACCGCCACGTTGAGGCTCGGCGGGTCGTCGCGCAGCGCGCCGCCCAGGGTGGACATGGGGATCCGCGCCACGGCGTCGGCCATGCCGAGCACCGCGCGCGAGACGCCGGCGGCCTCGGCCCCGAACACCACCACGGTGCGATCGGCGCGGGGCAGGTCCGCCACGTCCACGGCGTTCGGCGTGTCCTCGGCGGCCACGATGCGGAAGCCGTGCCGCTCGCGGAGCGTTCGGAAATCCTCCGGCCAGTTGGCGGAGCGCGCCCACGGGACGTCGAACACCCTGCCCATCGCCACGCGCACGGTCTTGCGCAGCAGGGGATCGCTCGAGTGCGGCGAAAGCAGCACGCCCGCCGCGCCGAAGCTGGCCGCATTGCGGAAGATGGCGCCGATGTTGTCGGTGTGCACGATGCCGTCGCACGCGGCGATCGTGCCGGTGCACGTGGCCAGCGCCTCGATGCCCGGCTCCGGCAGGCGGCGCCCGATGGCGAGTGCGCCGGAGTGCAGCTCGTAGCCGGAGATGGCGGTGACTGCGTCGGCATCCGGCGCCACGAAGACCGTGACGCCGGGCACGCGGTCGAGCATGGGCTGCAGCACCGGAAGCGTGCGACGGTCGCAGAGGACGCTCGCGGGCTCGCAGCCGAATGCTGCCGCGCGTCCCGCATCGCGCGCGCGTGCCCAGCCCGCCAGGAAGCGTCCCACCACGCGCGCGGTCTCGATGCAGCAGAGGCCATCGCGGCCGCGCAGGTCGGCGTCGCGCACGGAGCGGTAGGGGGCGAGCCGGGGATCGTGTGCGTCGGCCGGCTGCGTTGCCGGCCAGCCTGCGGCGTGTTCGCCTGCGGGCAGCGGCTGGCTCATGGCGCGGTGGGCGCGGGTGCGGCCGATGACGCCGGAGACGGCGTCGCGGCGGGACCAAGGAGCAGCTCTTCCATGCGCGCCGACTGCGCCTCGAAGAGCGCGTTCGAGGCCTGGAGACGCGCACGCAGGAGTTCCGCGAGGCCAGGCTCCTTTGCCAGGAGCTCTGCGTCGCGCTTCAGTGCATCCTCGATGCCCTTCATCGCCCGCTGGTGCGCCGCGGCGGATTCCGCGTACGCGCGCACGAGGCCGATGCGGGCATCCGCCTCCAGCTCCGCCTTGCCGGGCGAGCCGAACAGCCGCCACGGCGACGTCACCGCCTCGCTGTAGGTCGCGGAGAGTTCCTGCGATGCGATGCTCGCATCCGCGCCGACGCGCCCGAGCGAGGTCTCCGTGTCCTCCATCATGTCGCGCAGGCCGCCGGACTTGGCCCCCAGTTCCTTGACGGCCGCCACGGCACTGTCGAACGCCTTCGCGGTCGGCTCGATGCGCCCGGTCTCGATCATGGGAAGGTTGCGTGCCTCCTCCGCGGCGGCATTCATCTGCGGGATCGCTGCGTCCGTCGAGGGATTCTTGCCGGCGCCGAGCTTGGCGAACGCGGTCTCCGCCTCCTTGGTCATCGCGGCGTACTGCGCTCGCCAGCGATCGATGTCCGCGCGGCCGATGACCTTCAGTTCCTCGGTGCTCTTCTTGAACGCGCGGGTCTTGGTCGGGATCTCCTCGAGGGCGGTGCCCAGCCGTCCGCGCAGCGAGTCCGGGGACTCATCGCTCCATCTTCCGATCAGCGCGGCAAGCGGCTTGGACCCCTTGGTCCCGACGTACCCCTGGTAGGGCGGCGGATCCACTGCCTGGAAGATGTGCATCTGCGGCGCCAGCGCGCGCGTCTCGGGGGAGGCTCCTCCGCTGCGGAACGCGCGCGTCGAGCCGATCGCCCGGATGGCCAGGGTGCCTTCGCCGTTGATTCCGGCGCCGGTGGCCTCGAAGACCGAGTCCATGCAGACCGGCACCTCGCGTTCCACCCGCACGAGGGCCTCGTAGTGGTCGATGACCCCGCGCGCCTCGTCGGTCCTTGCATCCACCGAGATCACCTCGCCCCGCACGATGCCGCCGACGAAGACCAGCGAACCGGGATGCAGCCCGTACACGCCTTGCTCCGCCGTGAAGCGCACCACGTAGTCGTTGCGGGCATGCGATTGCCACGCCTTCCAGCCCCAGAGCGCGCCGCTGAACGCACCGATCGCCGCCAGGACGAGCACGCCGGCGAGGATGTTGTTGCGTTCGGTGGCCATGATGCGCCTCCGGCCTGCGTTCAGTGCGCGCCGGCGGCCGGCGTCGCCGGCGCCGGCATGTCGCGCGCCGGGGTGGTGATCGGCTGCTGCGTCGGCATGTCGGCCGACGGCATCTCGCTGCCCTTGAAGTCGGCCTGCAGCACGTCGAAGAGCTTCTTCTGCGCCGCCTCGTAGCGCTCGACCGACTGCAGCACCTGCGTCTTCAGGGTGTCGCGGAACTTCGGATCGCTGCTGAAGCGCTCCGGCGAGTCCTTCAGCGTGGCGCGCAGCGTGTCGCCCGCCACGCGCAGGTCCGAGCTGGCGATCGCGAACGCGCGCGCCGACTCGTAGAGGTTCTCGCGGCCGAGCTCGTCGCCCGTGGGCCGGTACAGCAGCTTCCACGGGCTGCGGCGGACTTCCATGGTGGCAAGCTTGATCTGCGCGGATGCCTGGCGGAGGTCGGAGAGCATCACGCGGATGTCGGGGATGCGGGCGGTCAGCTCCGAGTCGAGCGAATCCATCGAGTCGGCGAACTTGACCGCGCCCTTCTGGGCGGAGGCCAGCAGGTCGTCGATCTGCTTGACGTTCACCTCGCGGAAGTGCGAGATCAGCTGGCGCGCGTCCTTGGCCGCCACCTGCACGTCGTCCATGGAGGTGTTGAGCTTGTTGACGGCCTTTGCGGCGTCATCGAGGCCGCTGGTGACGTCGACGCGCCACGTGTCGTAGTCCGAGCGCAGCTTCGATGCGGTGGCCTGGGCATCGTCGAGCAGCGGGACGACCTTCTGCGGATACTGGACGCGCGCGAAGTTGTCGAGGCTGTCGGTGAACGCGACCAGGTTCATGAACATCTTGTCAGCGCGGCCGGCGTTCTGCGGGCCCACCAGCGTGGCCAGGAGGCCGCCGCTCGTGCGTGCATCGAACTTGCCGCCGGCCTCGATCTGTCCTGCGGCCGGGGTTCCGAGGCTGGAGAAGTTGAGCCAGGAATAGTTGCCGAGGAGCGGCTGGGTGCGGATGACCACCGCGTCCTTGTAGACGCGGATGTTCGAGCCGATCTCGATGTGGACGTCGATGCCGCTGTCGTCGCGGCCGTTGCCGTCGCCATTGTCGTCGAACTTCTGCTCGATGCGGGTCACGCGCCCGACCTTCAGGCCGCTCACGCGCACCTCGGATCCGACGTCGAGGCCGGCGACACCCTCATCCATGCCGAAGTGCACCAGGTATCGGGACTTGCTGGCGAAGATCGAGGTCTTCTGGAGGGTGATGATGACCACCAGGCCCAGCATCAGGCCAGTGATCAGGAAGGCGCCTGCGCGCACCGTGTTCGAGTATTTCGTGCCTTCGGCCATGCGGTACGCAGGGTACCGGATCAGGGGGTGTGCCGCATCAGCCCTTCAGCATGTCCTCGTTCGCGGGGAAACGCTGGAGGGCCGCGAGGAGCTGCTCCATCTGAACATGCGGCGGCGCGTTCATCAGGCGACGGCGGAGCGCAGTGACCGTCTTGAGTTCCCGCTCGGGCATCAGGAGATGCTCCTTGCGGGTGCCGCTCTGGGCCAGGTTGATGGCGGGGAACACCCGTCGCTCGGCGATGGTGCGGTCGAGGATGAGCTCCATGTTGCCGGTGCCCTTGAACTCCTCGAAGATCACCTGGTCCGCGCGGCTGCCGGTGTCCACCAGGCAGGTGGCGATGATGGTCAGGCTGCCGCCTTCCTCGCACTTGCGCGCGGCGCCGAAGAGCTGCTTGGGCACTTCCAGCGCGCGGCTGTCCACGCCGCCCGACATGGTCCGGCCGCTGCTTCCGTAGCGGCGCGAGTTGTTGAACGCACGTCCGAGGCGCGTCAGGCTGTCGAGGAGCACCACCACGTCCTTGCCCGCCTCCACCATGCGCTTGGCGCGCTCGATGGCGAACTGGCCGAGCGAGAGGTGCCGCTCGAGGTCCTCGTCGTTGCTCGAGGCGAGCACGTGCGCCGGCACGTTGCGCTTGAAGTCGGTGACTTCCTCGGGGCGCTCGTCGATGAGGAGCGCGATCAGCTCCACCTGCGGGTGGTTGTGCTTGATGCCGAAGGCGATGTTCTGGAGGAGGATGGTCTTGCCCACCTTGGGCGGCGCGACGATGAGGCCGCGCGTGCCGAAGCCGATCGGGCAGAACATGTCGATCAGCCGGCAGGCCGGCGGGCAGCCGCGGTATTCGAGCGACATGCGCGGCTGCGGGTCGAGCGCGGTGAGCTCCGCGAACGCCTTTCGCTGGCGGTACACGTCGGGCGACATGCCTTCGACCGCGACCAGCTTGCTTGCCACCATGCGCATCTGCCGGCTGCGGCGCGACTGCCGCTCCTCCACCTCGACGGTGATGGACGCGCCGGGCGCGACGCCGTTCTGCTGCATGAACTCGGGGAGGACGATGGGATCGTCCTCGCGCTCCACGAGACCATCGGAAAATTGCCTGATTCGACCCTCTGGAGAGCCCTTCATGGCTTCGAGGATGCCGCTGACCACTGTCATGAATTGTTCCTCACGCCGGGACGGGGAGATGCATGTGCATCGCACCGTGGGGTGTTCCACCGTTCCGGGCTGTGCTTTGGGAGTCGCATCGTTGACGCGACGGCTGAAGTGTAACGCAGGAACTGCCTGCGGGCCAATCATTCCGCCATTTGGTGTGTGAATTCAGCGCAATTCAGCCATCCGCAGGGCCACTTCCGCACCCACGCGGGCATTCGACTCCAGGACCGCCACGTTCACCGCCACGGTGCGGCCGCCGGTGGCGCGCTGCACTCGGTCGAGGAGGAACGGCGTCACGGCGGCGCCGTGGATCCCCTCGCGCGCGGCGTCGAGCATGGATGCGGCGATGATCGTCTCCACCTCGTGCGCGGGGATTGCCCACTCCGCGGGCGGCGGATTCGCGATGATGGTTCCGCCGTGCGGCGCGAACGCCCAGTGCGCGGCGCAGATCGCCGCGGCCTCGGCGGCGTTCGATGCGAACGCGGACACGCCCAGCGAATCGTCGCCCGGGGAGATGAAGCGCGGGAACGCGCGCGTGCCCAGGCCGATCACCGGCACGCCGAGCGAATCGAGCGCCTCGACGGTGGCGGGAAGATCGAGGATGCTCTTGGCGCCCGCACTGATCACTGCCGTGGGCGTGCGCGCGATGGCGGCGAGGTCGGCGCTGACGTCGGGGCGCTCGGTCCAGTGACGGTGCACGCCGCCGATGCCGCCGGTGGCGAAGACCCGGATGCCGGCCGAGGCGCACGCGGAGAGCGTGGCTGCCACGGTGGTGCCGCCGTTGGCGCGCTGCACGGCGGCGGCGCCGAGGTCGCGGGTGCTGAGCTTGCGCGCGGCGGTGTCGTGGCCGAGTCGTTCAAGCTGCTGCCTGCTGAGCCCCACGTGGAGCACGCCGTCGAGCATGCCCACCGTGGCGGGCACTGCGCCGCCCGCGCGCACGGTGGCGTCAAGCAGCAGGCTGAGCGCCAGGTTGGCGGGGAGCGAGGCGTCCCACGCGGCAAGCCTGCAGGGGCAGGCCATGGGCGTGCGCGGGAGGCCGTGGGTGAGGACGGCGGTTTCCAATGCCACCACGGGGCGGCCGGAACGCAGCGCGTCATGCACCTCGGGTGCAACGGTGATCATGGAAGCAGCCGCAGTCCCCGTCATGCGTCAGCGCCTGCGCGTGCGGACCACGCCGCCGAGGCGCTTCATGGGCATCGACGAAGGCACGACGCCGCCGGGGAAGGCGTTCGGGTCCTGGGCGCGTTCGGCGGGCGGCGCGTCCGAGATTGCCAGGCGGCTCTTCGCGTTGGCGGATTCCTGGCGGCGGCGCTGCTCGGCCTCGCGGTAGCTGGCGACGTCGGCCGGGATCGGGCCCGGGACGAAGTCGGGGTACTGCTTCTGCGGGATCTCGATGTTGGCGAGCATCTCGATGTTCGAGAGGAGGTCGCCCTGGTCGGGCTGCACGAAGGTCCACGCCACGCCGCCTCGGCCGGCGCGCGCGGTGCGGCCGATGCGGTGGATGTAGACCTCGGGATCCTCGGGGACGTCGTAGTTGACGACGTGGCTGATGTCGTCCACGTCCAGGCCGCGGGAGGCCAGGTCGCTGGCGACCAGCACGCTGAGCTTGCCGCCGCGCAGCTTGTCCATGACCGTGTCGCGCTTGGTCTGGTACATGTCGCCGTGCATGGCGTGCGCCTCGATGCCGTGCTTGGTGAGGTATTCGGCCACCTGGTCCACGGTCTTCTTCATGCGGCAGAAGACCACGGTCAGGGCCGGTTCCTCGTGCTGCAGCAGGTGGTGGATCAGGCGCTTCTTGTCCCAGGGTTCCACGGTCAGCCAGCTCTGGTCCACCGCCGCCACCGTGAGGCTCTTCTCGGTGGTGACGATCTTCTCCGGGTTCCGCATGTAGCTGCGGGCCAGCTTCTCGATGTCGGGGCTGATGGTGGCGCTGACGAAGATCGTCTGCGGGTGCTGCTTCATGGCGCCCAGGATCTTGCGGATGTCGTCCCGGAAGCCGATGTCGAGCATGCGGTCGACCTCGTCCAGGATGGCCAGCTTGATCCGGTCGTAGGGCAGCATGCCGCGGGCGTGCATGTCCATGACGCGGCCGGGGGTGCCGACGATGATGGCCGGGCCGCGCTCGAGGCCCTTTGCCTGGGTCTTGATGGGCTTGCCGCCGTAGACCGGGAGCGCCTTCAGGCCGGTGTGGCCGCCGAGTTCCTCGACCTCGCGGCAGACCTGGATGGCCAGCTCGCGGGTGGGGACCAGGATGAGGGCGGCGAACTCGTCCTTGGGGGTGAGCAGGCCGAGGGTGGGCAGGCTGAAGGCGGCCGTCTTGCCGGTGCCGGTCTTGGCCTGGCCGAGCACGTCCTTGCCGGTCATGGCGACCGGGATGAGCGCAGCCTGGATCTTGGTGGGGTGCTTGAAGCCGGCGGCTTCGATGCCCTTGAGGACCGACTCGGGGAGACCGAGGTCGGCAAAGGTCTTGGTGGTGTCGAACGTCTCGCTGCTGACCATTCCGTGGGGGCGTTTCTCTTCGGCGTGCGGACCGGCCTCGGACCGGTTATCGGTGGGGGCTTTTATGGTAGG
>Ga0114967_10002741_pt1 | contig 14652 bp, 9 predicted proteins | sample M_130628_MF_Meta_FD_92639 | JGI IMG/M metagenome (GOLD analysis project Ga0114967, IMG submission 92639) | Freshwater microbial communities from Lake Montjoie, Canada to study carbon cycling - M_130628_MF_MetaG | ecosystem: Environmental > Aquatic > Freshwater > Lake | place: Lake Montjoie... | reverse complement strand
GTGGATGTCGCAGTCGCGAACGAAGTTGCCTGCTGGCGTGAGGGTCTTGCGGTCGCCTCCGCCCAGAATAACGCCGCCGAGGCCGGTGTCGCGGATGACACAGTTTTGGAGGCCGTTGCGTTTTCCTCCTTGGCGATCCATGGCAGTCGCCCCAGGTAACCGAACCGGAAGGCGCTCCAGTCCGGTGCAGAGCAGGTGGCGGAAAGCTCCGGGCAGGCGGGGCAGGGGTTTGCCGGGTCCGGCGGCTTTGATTTCCACAGGGGCACTGGGTTCGCCGCGATGGGCGTCTTCCCATTCTCCGACGATCCCTGTATCCCATCCGAAGCCAACCTGCGCGCCCACGATGCCGGTGTTGCGGATGAGGCATGCATCGAGCACGTTGTCATCGCCTCGTTCGATGTAGACGCCGCTGGTGCGGCTGGCTTCGAGCGTCAGACCGCTAATATGGACGTGAGAGCATCCTTCCATAGCGACGAGAACGTCGTTGAGCATCGATACAACAATTTCGGACTTGGGGCCAAAGTCCGCGGGCGGGTAGAGCGTCAAGATGCCGGTGTTACGGTCCAGATAATACTCGCCGGGGGCGTCGATCTCTTCTGGGAGATTCGAGAAATAGAACCACTTTGCCTCGTCCTTATAGGTGGGCCAGACGCGCACTGGCGTGCCGAAATGGATCGTGCCTTGCGTCGCGTCGAATGCCTCGATGCGGCGGCTGGTGCTAGCGTAGGCGCGGACGAGTCCGCCGACGACGTAGGCGTCGGCGAGTTTGCCCCATACTGCCATGTGGGCGAGCGCCTGTTGCGGAAAAATCGCAGGGTAGTCGCCGTCTTTGCCGCTGCCCCAAGAGTTTGCTGGGACGTTCCTCAACGTAAGCGTCGAATACTGCACCGCCCCGCCCTTCGCGTCGCGCTCCATCTCCTGGACGGCGTTCTCGATCATACCGAGCATGGGATTGGACTCGTTGCGATTGGGCCAGCGGGCGAGCGTGGCCGGGTGGCCATTGATGAAGAGCTCCAACGGGGCGGGGAGATAGTGTGTGCGTGAGCCAAAATCCACTGCATGCATCGGTTGCAACGCGCCGTAGTCCGTGATGCCGAGTGCCTTCAAGTCGAGCTGCAACAGGTTGCGGCGGGCGGCATGGGAAACGACTCGGTTGAGGAAAGTCTCGTCGGTCAGCGGATGGAATGCGGAGTGGGGGATAACCTTGCCACCAATAAGGCGCGGCCGCTCGCCGGGAATCGCGGCATAGGTCACGGGAGCCTCGGCGGTGCCGGAGTCTTTTTCGTTCAGGTCGAACGAGTGGTCGCGGAGGTAGACGCCTCCAGCTATCTGGACCGTGATGCCGTCGGCGGGATAGCGACCGGTGTTTTTGAGTGCGCGGACCTCGTCACGGGCGCGTTCGAGCGTCGCAAAGGGCGCGGACTTTGTGCCGGCATTGGCATCGCTGCCATTGGGGGCGACGAAAAGTTCCGTGGCTCCCATTTGAAGGGCGCAAAGGAATGTAAGGAAAAGGCTCATGGGGTGCTTTGTTTTTCGGGCAAGTCCTCACTGCTCCCTGGAACAAATCCAGCCTAGGAGTAAGGCAGGCACCTCATTCAATTACCACCCGTTTCACTCTCGCCTCGTTTGACGTTTTCAGCGTTGCTAGTAAGACGTACCGCTTCAGATGACGGAGACGGCCCGCTGGACGATACTTCGGCGCTGGCCTCTTTTTAAACTATTGGTTGTTCTAAGCTTACGGGGCTCCAGCGAGAATGCTCTATTCCTACCTACACCCTGCCTGTGCCAGCTTTTGCTCCGAGACTACGCTAGAATGCCTGTCACTAAATTCCCGGGGACGTCCGTTAACCGGAAGTCCCTACCCTGACAGCGCCTGATAGCGGTAGGTAAGGCGCGTATTATTATTCCAACTGAGTACAGTTGGGTGGTGATTGATAGAGGATAAGAGAGGACGATTGGGAAACTCTCGGTATTCGTCCATCTTTTGTTAGATGGTTGAAGATGTGTGGCTTGCAATACGGCATTACCGCTCGCTACATGCGCTTCTCCAGTTTGCTAGGTAACTCCAATATGGACGAGACCACATCAATCAAAAGGTGCCCAAAAAGAAAAAATAACAGTCCGCAAACGGGAAGCAGGCCAGCTATAATTACCATGATGAGTCCGATTCCGAGCGAAAGAAGACCAGCTTCCGTGTCCCCGGTCAGGACCTTAACAGTGCCCCAAATTACGGCGATCGTACCGGAAATAGCGGTCACACCAAAAATTGCGGGAATAGCCCTCAGGGCACTCTTAAAATAAAAAGAAATGATCCCGATAGCCGACTCACCGGCAGAAGATTTTTCATCAATTGTTATATTCAACATTCTTGGATTGAGTGCAATACCAGCAGTCAGAGAGCCTGAGAAAAGCACTGACATTCCGCCGATTAACAAACTTGGAATTTCGAACTTGACAGCGCAAAATGCATATGCAGCCATGAGGAGGATTGCGGGTATCAAACTAACCAATGCGATTGCTTCGGTGAGCGCTTCTGAACCCATTTTTGTAGGTGACGCGCTGATGACTTGCTCGCCAGAGTTCATAAAACGACTGGCAAAATATTGAATCAGACTAATCAATCCGACGGTGAAAATTCCGACTCCAATAGCCACCGTTGGTGACAATCCATCAAGATTTCTAACCGCGAGTAAAATACTCGAAGTCAGAGCCCCGAGAGCTGCCGCGACCATTGCAAAAATTCCAATTTTCGCAAGTCTCTCAAGTGCTGCGCATAAAAGTTTTTCGTTGAGAATTCCCTTGGCTGTCTTTATCACCGCTCCCCAGAATCCTGTCGACTGGCTGGTGAGGTTTACGCTGTATTGAAAGGCCTTTTGGGCTCCTAGCCGCACGTGCTGAGCGACGTCCTCGGCAGTTATTGTTGGCGGTGGTGGAACCGGAGGTGCGCTGGGCCCAGAGTTTGGAAAGTTTGGAGGAAGTGGCGTAGCAGGCGTTGAAAAAAGGCTTGGTACTTCAGTCGCCTTAACCCAATTCTGAGACCCCTCTGCGGCCACATAAGTACTTGCGAGAATGTATCCGTCCGCAACCAGTTTTTGTAGTTCTTCTAAATTGAAAGGGCCTTTATTTTCTCCGTTGAGATGAATGTGGTATCGCATTATGTCTTTAAGTAAGTTCTAAACGGGAGGGCGTTGAAATGAAAGTCCTTCTGTCCGATTCAGTTTGTGGTGTCCAGTCAAATTTGTTCATTATGCGAGTCTACGGGTATTTGTGGAGGCCACAGTAAACCTCCTAGCCCGTTCGCTAGACGTTTCGTTCTTAAATGTCCGTGACTGGTAGAAATAATGCGAATTAGCAAACGCCAGACGCAGCGAAGCGGAGTTGCAGAGCGCAAGAAAATGGTCTGGTTTGTGCGCGCACTAAGCATTTCGAGGGGGTCTTTTGCTTGGTCAGGGCTAGCTTGTCGCGCGAGATAGTTGCAGACAAACGCGATTGCGTCATTAACATTTGACTGCATGCGCGACTCCATCCTTTTTAGGGTCAGATCAAATTTCCAACGATTTAACGCCCTGCTGCTTGGCTTGCTGATTTTCATTTCCTGCATTCAGGCGTCCTTCGCTGAAAGGTCGAAAGTGTTGAAACTAGAAGGGAAAATCTTTGCGACCCTTGAACAGACTCGGTCGGCGGACGGGCAGACTGTCTTGGCAATAGCGATCACTCCAAGACAACCTGGCGTCAATCCTGTGGACTGGACTGAATACGAAGGAGGCGACGGTGTTGGGACGTTGATGGATAACAAGGAATGGGTAGAGCCAAAGAACGTTGCCCAAAGCCCTAAAGCTGATTATTTCGCTGAGACACGACTCTTGTCTTCTGAAGGATCCAAGTCCTTTTCGTTGGAGTTTCCAGCGCACAGGGTTCTGATCTCTCCTAATGGTTTTGTTTCCGGAAATTGGTCTCGAGACAACGCGGGGGAAAAGACCGGTTTGTTGATAGCGAACGGCAGAATGGGCGCTGCTTCTGTGGTCGGGGTACGTTTTTCCCCTGCTGAGGTGCGGGAGACGCCATTAGGTGAATTGTTGAGGGAGACGATGGAGCGGGAACTCAAGGAGTTTTATGGCAAAAAGTTTCAATTGCTGGAACATTGCAGCTTTGAACTACGTTCACTGGTCCACTCGGACGGCTTTACACTTTTGTGCACAAACTTCGTCAAAAGCCGCGATTCGGTCTACACGCTTTTGGTACGCGTTTGCCTGGAGGACGGCAAATGGCGCGTGGAAAGGTTTGGAAAAAGCGGTCCGCTGGTTTCAGATGCCGACTATCAAGGCGCGGACGCGCAACTCAACCGTGTTTACAGGGCGCTGGCTCAGAGATTGCGGGCGAACGATTTAGAATCCCTGAAACAGAGTCAGCGCAGTTGGATTCAAGAAAGGGACCAATCAGTAAAGGAGGCCTTGAAGATTTCCAGATTGCGCCCTGAGACGTTGGAGGGAAAGGCGTTGCGTAATCACGTTATGCACGACTTCACCGAGAGTCGAACGGCCATCCTCGAGGGGTGGAGTCCCTAATGCGGCGCACCCAGTTCTTTAAAAGGTAAACCGCCGATCAATAATCTAGAGACCGTAACTGGATGGTTTTGAAGTCACTTACCCAACGCGCAGGTTGAAGAAATCTTAAATGGTTCCGAAAAGCCTATAATTTCCTTAAGCGCGTGTTCCGGTAATGTCAAGAATTTTTTGACTTGCGTATCGTAAAAAAAGAGTTGCGTGACCGAATTTAGGACGATACTGAATGGCAAAGACGAATATGACACTCTTCTCGCTGATCACGCTCCCCTCCTCTGGCGAAGTCGTCGAGGCGCTACCGGTTATCTTCTCGTTGTTCGTAATCGAAGGCCTGTTGAGTGTAGATAATGCCATTGCTATTGCTGCGATGGCGAAGCATTTGCCTAAGAATCAGCAAAAACTCGCTCTTAAGTTCGGTATGCTGGGGGCCTACTTTTTTCGTGGTCTCTGTTTGTGGGGTGCTGCCTGGATCATTGCCAACCCTTGGTTAAAAATAGCTGGGGCTGCATTCCTAGTGCATTTGATGTCGTCTCATTTCGCTAAAGCGGATGATACCGACGACGGTGACGAAAATGAGTCAAAAAATGCGACTCGAGGATTTTTGCTGACGGTCCTCGCAATCGAGTTAATGGACCTTAGCTTGAGTGTTGATAATGTCGTGGCGGCGGTGGCGATAAGTCCAAAATTGTGGGTCGTTTGTGCGGGCGTGTTTATGGGAATACTTGCTCTGCGGTTCGTGGCAGGTCTTTGTATTAAACTGATTGAATTTTTCCCAATTCTTGAGGACGCAGCGTTCATGCTGATTGGTTTTGTCGGATTTATTCTTGTTGCTGAGATAGCTTGGCATGTGGAAATTTCTCCTCTTCAAAAGTTTGCAGGTATTGCGACCATCCTCGGATTGGCTTTAATTTACGAACGATTCGGCTTCCTCCGTTTAATCTGTAAACCGTTCTTTAGTTTAATAAAATGGCCGATGAAAATCTACTCATGGGTCGTCGGCGGATTTTTGACGATACTCGGTTATCCATTTGCATTTGTTTTTAACCTGTTCAGAAACAAAAAGGCCGACGCATCGGACGTTTTCGCCTCAAAATAATCCAATCTCTTAATCAACTCAGTTTTAATTAATATTATGCTACTACCTCAAGGACAAACAGTGGAGCCCTTTGGTAAGGTTGATGTTTACAGCCATCCAGAGGGGATTCGCGTCATTGCGCGGATTTTTATGAAGCCTCAGGTGGAGGGCGCCCAGACTGGACTGGCCATTGATGGTTCAAATTCAATGACCCAAATGTTTGGCGCTCACCTACCACCATTGCTACGTAAGGCCGATCAAAATGTAATGCAGGCTATCGGCAGTAGTATGAGTCAAGCTTTAGCTGACTTTGATAGCGACGGCAAGACCTCCGTAATCTATTGGGCCTGTGGGAACGGGGGTGGGGATATTGAGATCCTTGGTGATATGGATGCAAGCGAGGCTAGTAAATTCAAGTTTGTTGGACCGAAGAAGTTTGGAACAGGCACAAAGCTTTCTCCAGCAGTACGCTACTTCGGGATTGAAAAGTTTAAAACTTCCCCTTGGAGCATCTCTGTGTTTATTACGGACGGCATCATCGAAGATCTGGAAGATGTCAAGGAAGTAAGCTTGGAAATAGCCCAACAGATGGCCGATGGCCAGCGAGGGTTCACGAAGTTCGTGATGATCGGTCTTGGTGACTCAGTGGATGAGTCACAGATGGAGGAGTTGAATGATATGGATTATGCTGGACTGGAAACGCCAGATGGTGAAGAAATTGATCTCTGGGATCACTCGATCGCCGCTGAAATGCAGTGTCTAGATGAAATTTTTAAGGAGTGTGTTGGCGAAAACTCACTAATCGCGTCTTCCGCCACCATATTAGATTCCTATGGGAAAGCAGTGAAGCCGTTGCGCCGCAATTCCTATGCTGATGGCCTGCCGGCTCTCATCGAGTTCGTGTGCTCTCACGGCGCAACCTCTTTCACGCTCACTATTCCCGAGGTGGGATCTTTTACTCAACCTCTTGTGTAGCCCTCGAATAATTCTCAATGATACAGCCACCACCAATTCCAGGTAGCAGTCGCCAAATTCCAAATGACATTCTTAGCGAATTGTTTGGCGAATTAAATGTCATCACTCATCCCGATCGCCTTGACATCGTGGCGACCATTTTGATGGAACCCAACAAGGAGGGTTCTCAGACGGGCGTGGCCTTAGATGGATCCGAATCCATGCGCTCCCAGCTTGGGCAAGGGTGGTCCTTTTCCGAAAGTTATTCTGAAAGCATTAGCGAACAAATGGTACGAGAGGGTAAGGCTGTTAGATTAGTTCAGGATGGCTTAGACCGCGTGCAATTCAACCCGCAGGGCTGGGCTGAACTTCAAAAGAACGGGTATTTAGTGCGCGACCCCAACGTGGTGGAGCCCATTGCTCGGGAGATAATTCCTTATCTTGCTGAAAAAATTGATGCTGATGGCGGCACCACCGTCATCTACTGGGCGTGCGGTGTCTCTGGAGACAAAATTGAGGTTTTGGGAGATTACCGTTCAGAAGAAGCCAAAGCTGCAAAATACGAAGGGCCAAAGCAGTGGGGCCAACGCACCTGCCTGCTTCCAGCTATGCGCTATTTTGTTGATCGCTTCGACGATGCCGAGTGGGGCTTCTATGTCTTCGTTACAGACGGCAGACTAGATGACTTGGATGCAGTCAAGGCATATACTGCAGACTTGGCCAAGAGAATCGCCGCAGGAGAGGCAAAGTCGGTGAAGTGCGTTTTAATCGGAGTGGGCAACTCCGTGGACGAAAAGCAGATGATTCAATTGGACGATCTGCCTGACGAACTGGGCCTTGAGGTGGACATTTGGGACCACAAGATTGCCGCAACCATGCGGGACCTTAGGGATATTTTTGCCGAAGTTGTTGACGAAAACACAATGGTGGCTCCGACTGGGCGAGTGATGGATCAGTCTGGAAATCTAGCTAAGAGTTGGGCCGATGGAATGCCCGCCAAACTAGAGTTTTCGCTTCCAGTAGATTCAAAGAGTTTCGTGCTTGAAGTTGCAGGGCAACGCATTGAGCAGTCGCTGCGATAGTCAGGACTGTGCACCGTCACGACCATGGCGCTTTTTGACATTGCTCAAGATCTCATACTTGAGGCTACCGAGTTAGCCGCCGACGAGGTCGCCCGCCAAAGGCGCGAGGACGAGGCGCGCGCCGCTGCCGAGCACGCTAGGCTCGAAGCCTCTAGACTGCAGCAAGAAGAGCATCAAAAAGAGGTCGCTAAGCATCTTGAGAAACTCGCGGCCGAAGAAAGGGAGCGCGCACGCCTAGCAGAGGAAAACGCCGCTAAACTGAGGTGCGAAGAAGAGTCACGTTTACGCGCCGAAGCTGAGGTTAAGGCAAGACAAGATATGGCCGAGGCCGAGGCCCGCGCTCGGACTGAGGTAGAGGAAGCGGAGCGCAATCGACTTGAGGCGGCACAGTTGGAGAAAATCCGAGTTGAGAAGGCTGCCCTTTTGCACAAGACTCAGGAGGAGGAGGCCCGCCGTCGGCGGTTGCACGAGGAGGAGAACGCTCGCAAGGTCGCGCAGGAGGCGGAGCGGGCTCGGCGGGAACAGGAACTGATAGAAAGCCAGGCTGTCGAAGCTGCGGCTAGGCGGCAATTACTGGCTGATAAGCTTGCCAAGGATGAGGCCGACCGGATTCGCCGCTCGGAGGAAACACGACGAGTGATGGCCCAAAAGCGTCCTAACATTGTGGAAATCAATCCCCCAAATCTAGATTTAGCCCCCGCCGCAGACGTAACGAAGGCCTCGGCAGCGGTGACAAAGGGATCCCCCTTTTCAGGACACGCAAAGATTCCGATTCCTCAATCTATTTCGGCAGTCTCGACAGGAATTGCGAGTGTTTTTAAGGATGCAAGTGCGGCTCATGAGGCGCCGAAGCTAACGGGCCCTGTAGAACCCGCTAACGTCCAAAAAGTTCGGAAAGCACTTGGAGCTGCTTTCCTTAAAAAGTCCGATCCCGCGCAGTAAGATTTCCGTTCCACTTATGTCCCCACAAAACCTCCGTGAACTCGCGGGCAAGTGCATTCAATGGTATTGGACTCATGGCCAGAAGCGCACAAACCAATTCGCCGTCAGTCGGGGTTCTTGCCTCGATGCTCTCTACGAAATCCGCGACAAGGCTGCGGCGATTGAACGTTCTGGGCTAAATCCTAAGCCATGCATGGCGTTGTGGGGGCCTTCTCAAACGGGTAAGTCGACTTTGCTTTCGGGCTATTTGGACGTAGAAGGGGACGTCATGGGGCACGAATCAGCCCTCAAATGGACTGATAGCGAGCCTGTGCGCTTTGGTGGCGAGGCGCTCAGCGATGGATCCAATATTGTAGTCAACCCGTACAATGGTGGGGCTGATGGCAGTGGATGTATTTCTCGCTTTGTCATGGTCAGCGGTGTGCCAGATCCCGTGTTCCCAGTGGAAGTCACTCTAGCAAGTGAAACCCAAATCCTTCATGCTCTGGCTGCGGGTTATGAGTCGGAATGTCAGCCTCGTAATCAAAAGGGTGAAGAGGTGTCTTGGGGCCCCGATAATTTCAGAGCTCTTTTGGAGTCTGTGAAGCCCGCCAGTGCGCCCGATAGAGAATGTTTTGAGCAACTTCACAGTTTTGTCCATGTCTTGGACCTGCTCATTCTCGCTGGGATCCGTCGCTACACCAATCTTGAGGAACAGTGGCAAACCACCTTGCGTCCAATGCTGTTGGACAATCCCAATTTGGCGAATCGAGCTGGACTGCGTGATTTTATGCACGAGGTCTTATGGGACAAGTGGCCCAGTCTTACTGGTCTTTGCGAGCGATTGCAGGCCAAACGACGGCAACTCAGTTCCAATTGGGGTATTGATGCCACCATCCGTTGCTCTTGGCGGCTTGCAGCAGTGCTGCTCGATATTGATGCATTCAAAAACTACAACAATCCTCAGCGTTTTGTCGTCAAATCATTCGTTGATTCACTCGGCTCTCGGAAGGATTCTGCTGGTGTGGTGTCGTTGGGTGCTGGGCTAGATTCATCTTTCATCCTTAATGGCGAAGATTTCGGTCTCTTCCAAGGCTTAGTTTGGGAACTACGTCTCCCCTTGCGCCAAGATATTCTTTCCCGCCGTTCTCCGGTCGTCGCAGCTTTTTTGGAAAACGCTGATTTGTTAGATTTTCCGGGCGTCAGCAATGAGCACGAAGGGGCAAAGAAAATTACGGACGAAGCGTTAGGAACGGATTTAGTACGTGGCCTCACTGAAGTATTGAAGCGAGGGAAAACTGCCTCGATTGCGGTGAGTCGTGCCGTGCAACTGGACATTGATGGTTTTTCCATTCTTTCCCGCGCGGGAAAACATCCTGGTCAGCCCAAGCAACTCGTCGCTGGAATGAAAAGCTGGTTCCGTGCTTTCGGCCAAAAATGGCCCCCAACGGGAAAAGTGATGCCATTAAATTTGATCATCACTTTTTGCGCCAAGCTGATCAATGATGTCTGTAGCTCTGGAATTAGGAACGGTCTGGATTCTTATTTTAGCCTCTTCAACAAGCTCGCGGATCTTGCCGATCCTAGGGTTGTAACGATGTTTACCACCACTTATCCTTGGCTAGTCAATGAAGGCAGAATTAACTTTCCGAATGAAAAGGTAGCAGAGAAAGTTAGAGAGATACTCGCGGACAAGGCTTTTCAAGATCGGTTTGGAGACAACCAAGAATCCTTTCAACAGATGGTTCACAATGGGGGGACGGATTTCCTCTTTGTGCGCTTGGCCCAGCAGGCAGTGACCTCTCAGCGGTCTGCGCTTTTAACTCAACGATTGGAGGCAGCGGTTCATCAGTTGCGGCAGTTAATGGCACCGCACTTATGCTCTAAGGACGCCGCCCAAGATGACCGTAACAAGGCTCTAGATGAATGGATGTCTGCTATCGAGGCACAGCTTAAAGTCAAAGTTAGGGGTGCGCTTGATTTCGATTCATCAGCCGTGGTCAGTAAAAAATTACGGCCCTTTTTAAATGTTGATCCAGAAGAGTTGGACCCCCTCCCGACACGCGCCCGCGAGCGCAGGATCGACATACAGGAGTTTATCGAAAAGCAGTTTAGAGACTGGATAGCGCGAAAAGGGAGGTCCACTAATCTTCCTCAGCTTGGGTTTCGAGACTCAACTCACGCACAAAGAGTTTTGAATGGACTTGTAGATTCTGCTGACATCGAGTCAGTCACGATTTTCTTCAGAGAGAATCTCGGTGGGCTTTCCACTAGGCAGGATGCTCAGGACTGCCGCAGGTTCTTGGCGGTTAAAATGACAGGCGCTTTGCTTGGGCGTCTTGCCGCTGACCATCCAGACAATCAGAACCTTGATCGACTGAAGATACTTGCGGCAGCAGAGGACGAGCAGAAGTCCACCCCAGACACATCTCCACACTATCTGGGAATTATCGCCCCCCTGCTTGGTAGGCTTAAGTACATAAAGACAACGCAGGCGGGAAGCCGTCCGCCCCAAGAGGGCGACCATGAACTGGATGCGATTCTAAATAATTAGTTTTCGCACTCATTCGTTTAGACAAAAATTTTTATGTCTCAGATTCATGTATTTCCTGAAAGCGGCCATCATTATGCTTTTGTGCATTTTGAACGAGAGCATCTTACTGCTCATCCTACACTTCGGAAGCTTTGTGAGGAGGAGCGTATTCCTTGGACACCTATCAATAACTATAAATGGCTCCGCGGGCGTCTGGGTATGAACGAGGAAGGCCATCATGGGATGTGGGTGGCTATGGAAAGTAATTTGGGTGACGCGGGTCGCGGAGCCATTTATGAGAATGAGCGGATTTATCATGAGGCGGAAGCCGCACAGTTCGACCTCGACAACCCGACTCCTTACGCTGCAGTGAATGCAGCTCGGTTGCCTGATGAAATTGAGGTTATTCCAATCGATCTCCAATTAGGAGGTAAGACTGTCACCGTTGCTAAACTTGAGATAATTTGGAAAAAACCGGCCGCTGGGGTCCGTGATGTGGATCTAATTATTGATTTTGGCAACACCCGCACGGTCGTTCTAGCTCTCGAGCACAACCTTGCTCAAATCGGTAAGCTCGCATCCCTTTGTAAACCGGTACGGTTCACCAAGCGTGGAGCAGACTACATTCCCTTTCAGGGTCCTCGCCAAAATGACACCTGTGCTATCGTAGACTCTTGGTTCATTCTGCACGAACCGATGTTTGCTGAGGCCGAGCCACCAAAGCCCAGTTTCGTCCCAGTGACCTCCATTTCCAGAGTTGAGGAACGCTTTAAAGAGGGTCTACTCGGAAGGCAACAAGTCAGGGTCACATATACTGGCATCAAAAGGGTGCCTCAAATGTTCGTAGAATTAAGTCCCGCGGTCATGGGTGATAGCGCGAGAGATGTTCTCGCGGGTTTAGATCTTGATGAGGGCGGAAACTACACCATGAGTTCCCCTAAGCGTTTTGTGTGGGACAAAGAATCGCTCGAAGACAATGGTAGGCAGTGGTGGACAATGGTTCAAAACCGATACAACCCACAGTCAAGACGTGCCACTGAATTGCCAAAACTCAAAGGTGCACTGCTTCGTTTTCTCCCGCTGGATGGAACATCATGGGACATCAATAATCCGCCGCATGAGTCGGAGGATCACGCTAGACGCCCCACCGCCGCCCCAGACCGGCCGAGTTATCCGCGCGCCGACACTATGGCTTGGAGCGCGCTTTCGATTATTGAACTCGCATACCGTCAGATTACTTCTCAAGAATGGCGTAAGTCAAACGATCCGTTCGTGCCGCGTCGACTTAGGCGCGTTTTGGTGACCTTCCCGTCAGGTTGGTCTAAGACGGAAATTTCGGAGTATAAAGAAAAATGGCAGCAAGCGCTGAATATTTTCACGCTCGCACATTTGAAGGATAAACGTTTAATATCCGAAGGGGGTGACCGCCCAGACCTTATTATGGAATTTGATGAGGCGGTAGCGTCTCAGCTCCCGATTGTTTTTAGTGAAATAAAGCGACTCAAAGACAATGGCAGAAATTGGATCGAGTTGTTTGGTACAGGAAAGGGTACGGCCGCCTCTGTTAGGGTGATGACGGTTGATATCGGTGGCGGGACAACGGACATTTCAATTATAGAATACAAAGACCTTTTGTCGGGTCATGGTGTTGAACTTGAGGCCACCTTGCTATTTAAGGACTCCAGTAACACTGCGGGTGATACTCTCGCGAAAGAGATTATCGAATCTGTTCTTTTGCCTGCCCTGGGATCTCGTTTTCAAGGACAGAAGGATCAGATCGAAATATTTGAAAACATTTTTAGGGCTCCTCACCAAAAAGCCGCGCATCACGCGAGGTGGTCGCGCATTGTTAAACTCGTTTTGATGCCGATTGTCAGGCAATGGCTCAAAGATTTGTCCGAAAGGCGGGACGCCTCGGATGATGGAACCAGTTGGAGCCCAAACCGCATCATGGGCTCGGAGGGCAGACTTGTGGATTCACGTGCCCTTCAGGAACTTAATGACCTCTGCCGTGAAGCAGGTCTAGATGCCGATATTCTCCCTGAGGACGAGCCTATTTTTCACAATGTGGAGCGCCTCCACGCTTCCATGGATCATGTGTTTCGCCCTCTAGTTCAATCTCTTGCCAAATATGTAACTGCTTTCAAGGTAGATGTTGTTACGTTAAGCGGGAAACCTTCTGAATTGCCTGAAGTGAAGCAAATTTTAGAGGAACAATTGCCGATTCTGCCGCAACGCATTTTGCAGGCTAAAAACTTCCCTGCGGGGGATTGGTACCCGATGAGTTCAAACTCGTGTATCAACGACGCCAAAACCGTCACTGCGGTCGGGGCTGCGCTTTATCAGGCGATTAAATACGGGCTTGTTGACAATTGGAGCATTGTGAGCAAGGGCAATCCGGTAAACGCTTATTTTTGGGGTAAAATGCCTCTGGACGGTGATTCTAACTTTGATCCACTGTACCTGCCGCCGGAGAAAAAGGAGGTTACGGTTCAAATGCAGGTAGGTACTAGGATTGGGCGAAAAGTGTTGCCCTCTACTGCGAAGCCCGAACAAGTGCATCGGCTCCGTTGGAAGGATCGCAAAGCTGCGTCTGCAGCTGGCCTGCCACTTAATGTAACGGTCGACGTCGTTTTGAGACGAGATCCCGACGATCCATATCGTTTAAAAAATTTGGATCCAGCTGATTACAAATCTCGTAATCCTACGCACGACTTGACACAGGCGGGAGGATTGATTTTACAGTCTTGCCCTCTCGAAGACGAAGATTTCTGGGTAGATAGTGGGCGTTTTTCCGTAAACTGGCCCGAGGCATCAATGGATTAAGATCACTATGAAAGAATCCATTGCCAGTTTGCCGACAGAGCTCAGATCTTTACTCGACCAACTAACTGAACTCGCCGGTCGTATTGAGACGGAGGTTCTATTACACTTCGAGCGATTTGGTGCTGTGCCCCCTCCCGAAGCAAATCGTGGACCTGAGATTCATGGCAATAGTGAAATTTCCCCGAATTTCCAGATTGCCGAGTCCGCCGTTTCCGTGTCTCGAGGCGATCCCTTGAGTGACACGGTGTGTATTCAATCAGCTGAAAGCCAAGAGAATATTTCACATGGTGGTTCTAACGTGGTTCCTGCAGCTCGTGAATCTGCTACAGCGACCGATATTGTTAGTCAGGCAGAAAACGATACTGACGCTATGGTGCCGGGTTTTGAGCGAGCGGCTCCGTCGGAAGCGCGAGTTACTCATGAAGGTACTCTCGTTGAGGCTGATTCTCAGGGGGGGGCAACCGAATCTGCCGGCTTGGTGGATCCTGCCGCCGTTTCTAGCGGTTTAACGGCGCATTTTCATAATGATTTGCGAGTTGAGGATCTTCTTCCCCTGTGGATGGAAGACGCCTCGCTTTTGGCGCAAAAAAAATCTCTTTTCAACGATTTGGATAAAGGTGGCTCTACCCACAATTCAGCGGGACTGCTTATTGCCACGCTTATACTGTATACCTTCGCGGCGAAAGATGCAGATCCTAG
>Ga0114967_10002738_pt1 | contig 14660 bp, 6 predicted proteins | sample M_130628_MF_Meta_FD_92639 | JGI IMG/M metagenome (GOLD analysis project Ga0114967, IMG submission 92639) | Freshwater microbial communities from Lake Montjoie, Canada to study carbon cycling - M_130628_MF_MetaG | ecosystem: Environmental > Aquatic > Freshwater > Lake | place: Lake Montjoie... | reverse complement strand
GCTTCCCACCCCGATCGACCCCGATCAATGCCGGATCGTCCACCACGCCTACCTCAACAAGGCGAGCCTCGGCGGCGGACTGTTCGCTGACGACGGGGCCCTGCTGGGCATCCTCGTGCCGAGTGCTGACTGGCCCGATCGGATCCATGTCGCCGTGCATGCCGGTCATCTCCGCGAGCTGCTCGACACGTCCGGCCCCCCGCGGCCGCTGACGAGCCTCGAACGCGCGGAGGACGATCTCTCCATTCGCTCACGGCAAGAGGTTGCCGAGCAGCGGAAGGCGAATCAACTTCCTCCCGCCGAGTGCGACGCGCTGCGTCGTGGCGCGGCGATGCGCGAGCGCCTCCATGCGTTGCGAACGGACCTCGCCGGGCTCCCCGCGGAGGAGCGCCGAGTCCTCGCCCGGGGCGAGCGCTGGAAAGCGGAGGAGCGATTGCCGCAGGAGCAATCCGAACAGCTGCGGCGACTGCTTGCCGCCAATCGCCTGGCGATCGCTTCGATCGAGCCGGAGGTGGAGATCGTCGGCACGGAGAGCCCGATTCCTGGCGCTGATCCAAGCCTGCGCGGTCAGAACGAACGGGCCTTCTCGCCGCGGCAGCGGATCGTCGGCCAGCAACTCGATGCGGAATACCAGCGGCTCACCCTCCAGCTGGCGATCCTCGACGCCGAGCGACTCCGGCTCCGCAGCCGCCAGCTGCAAACCGATGCCGATGTCGCAGCGCTCGGGCGGATCGGCAACACGCTCGTCCGCACCGTTTTTTTTGCCGGTGATCCGCTGGGGATGCGCGGGAATGAGGAGCTCGAGGACGCCCTCCCCGAGCTCGACGCCGAGATCGCCGAGGGGCGGCCGGCCGGGGTGTTTCTGCTTCTGCGCGGCCTGTGGCTGACGCGACTGGAGCGCTTCGACGACGCCCGCGCCGACTTCAATCGGCTCATCGACGAGGATCGCCAGCTCCGTGCAGCGGCCGAACTGGCGCGGGCCCGCGCCGAGGGTCGAGCCCGCGGAGAGCCGCTTGCCGATGCGGTCGTGCGCGGGGCGCGGAGGGGCAAAGGAGATCCGATCATGGAAACGCTCCTGGCCCGAGTGGCGATCGACCACAAGGATTGGGCGCTGGCCGCCGGTTGGCTACGGGCCGCGCTCGAGCATGGCGGCGACTCCGGCGAATTGCACACGGGCTTGGCGATGGTCACGCTCGCTGCCGGCAAGGGCCCCGGGGCGCCGCGTCTGGCGGCCGATCACGCCGAGAAAGCCTGCCGGGCCTCTCTCGGCACCGACTGGCGGGCCTGGGGGCTTGTCGGCCTGGCAGCGGCAGCGGCGGGGAAATGGGACGAAGCCGAGGAAACGCTCGACCGTGCCGCCGCGCTCGCCACCGACTTTGCCCCCGACACGCTCGGTCACTGGCGCCGGTCGGTCCGCGACCGAAAGCTTCCCGACACCTGGTTCGCCCCCTGATGGCCATGGACGAGCGCCCTGCCCAAAGGCTCGAATGAAGACAACCGCCGGGGAGCTTGACGAGCCGCCCAGCTCTTTTGCGAGCCGATGGGAACTTGCGCTGACACCCGTGAATGGAAAACAGACCATGATCAAGAAATACTTCATTGCCCTGCTGGTCATGGCCCTCTCGCTCCCCGCCGCCGCGGCGGAGACCCGCGACACGATTGCCCGCGAGAATGCCCGGGAGGGCGCACTCGATTGGCAGCTCACGAAGGTCGGCCTGCGGAACGACGTCCGCGCCCGCGGCATCGAAGGCTATTGCTCGCGGCAGAGCGTCAAGGCTGGCGAGCGGATCGAGTTTTTCATCTCGACTGATCCCCCAGCCCGGTTCCGGCTCGAGATCTTTCGGCTGGGCTACTACGGCGGCCGCGGCGCCCGGCTGATGACGACGCTCGGGCCCTTCGAGGGCGTGACGCAACCCGACCCCGAGCCCGGCGAAAAAGATCTCCACGAGTGCCGCTGGGAGGCCTCGACAGGGCTTGTCATCCCCGCCGACTGGGTGAGCGGCGTCTACATCGGCAGGCTTTCGGTAATCCCCCCCGACGACACGACAGCCGCCTGGCAGAGCTTCGTGACCTTCATCGTCACCGACGACCGCCCTGCCGACATCCTCTTCCAGTGCTCCGACAACACCTGGAACGCCTACAACGCCTGGCCGAGCAACTTCTCCGTTTACACCAATCCCAAGGGGACGAGTGGCCCGTGGAACGACGTCAGCTTCGACCGCCCTTTCGGCCGCTATGCCCAACACACGAGCGTCGTCAACGATCCACTCTCGATCGGATCAGGGGAGTTTCTCTCGTTCGAATATCCGCTCGCCTATTTCCTCGAGCAGCACGGCTATGACGTCAGCTACGCCTCCAACAGCGACATGCTCACCCCAGCCCGGGGCCTGAAGTGCAAAGCGTTCCTCAGCGTCGGCCACGATGAATACTGGGACCGGCGGCAGTTTGACTCGGTCGTCGCGATGCGCGATGCGGGGGTCAGCCTCCTGTTTCTCTCCGGCAACTCCGTCTGCTGGGTGACGCCCCTGCGCTCCAGCCACGACGGCCGCGACCACCGGATCATGTTCCGCGGCGGCCCGTATGGCGGCGACACGCCGACGGCTCTCGAGCGCGCCCGCGTCAACGGCCCCTTCCCGGAGAAGGGCCCCGACGAGGGCTATCTGATCGGAGCCCGCAATGTCGAGCCGGTCAACGGTGGCGGCGACTGGATCTGCACGCAGCCCGACCACTGGATTTTTGCCGGTACCGGGATGAAGGCGGGGGACAGGATCCCCGGCCTCGTCGGCTGGGAATATCATGGCAATCCGCCGGCCGACATCCCCGGCCTCGAGATTGTTGGGGCGGGGACGGCGCTGGTCGGTGGAGAGCAACCGCAGCAGTGGGCCGCCACGATCTACCCCGGCCCCAAGGGGAATATCGTTTTCAATGCCTCGACGATCTTCTGGGCGCAGGGGCTTTCCAACCCACCAGGGCACACGCTGCCATGGTCGCACTGGACGCGCCCCCACGGGCCTGACGCCCGCGTCCAGCGGATCACCCACAACGTCCTTGCTCGGGCCCTTGCGCCCCACGGCAGCGAAGCGGTCACGGTCACCGACGCGCGTCGCATCCACGACGCCGCCCCGCACGCGGCCTTCAGCGATCTCGTCCGCTGGCGCGATGCCTGGTGGTGTGTGTTCCGCGAAGCTGACGCCCATGTCGGTGGCGACGGCAAGATCCGCGTCCTCACCTCGGCGGATGGCGAAGCGTGGGAGTCGGCGGGGATCGTGGCGGAAGAGGGGATCGATCTCCGCGATCCGAAGGTCTCTCTCACCCCCGACGGCCGACTGATGCTCGTCGCGGGGGGAAGCGTCTACCACGGTGGCACCAAGCTCCTCGGCCGGCAGCCACGGGTCGCCTTCTCGGCAGACGGCCGCGATTGGTCACCGCCACAGCGAGTGCTCGCGGAGAACGATTGGCTGTGGCGCGTCACCTGGCACGATGGCACTGCCTATGGAGTCGCCTACCGCACCGGGGCGCCGGAGGGGACGCCGGAAGACACGGGGGAGTGGACGACGACACTCTACAAAAGCCCCGATGGGATCTCCTGGCAGCCGGTGACCGTATGGGACATTCCCGGCCGCCCCAATGAGACGACGCTCCGCTTCCGCGCCGACGGCACCGCCTTAACGCTGGTGCGCCGGGAGAGTGGCGATCGCCAGGGCTGGTTCGGAAGTGCCCCGCCCCCGTACCGCGACTGGACCTGGCGGAGCATCGGCCGCCCCGTCGGCGGGCCGGAGTTGCTCGTCCTCGCCGACGGCCGGATCCTCGCCGCCGGGCGGGATTACCGAGAATCCGGCCCGGTGACGGCCGTCGACTTCCTCGATCCCGCCTCCGGCTCCTGGCCCGCGGGCGTCGCCCTCCCAAGCGGCGGCGACACGAGTTATCCTGGCATGGTGGAACACGACGGTCAGATCTGGATGAGCTACTACGCGACGCACGAGGGAACGTCGGCGATCTATCTCGCCAGACTTGCCGTGCCGCCCCCCGGAGGAGAGTGATGCGCTCCGGCACCGCTGGCTTTCATCGGACGCGGGCCGCTGCGGTACTCGTCCTGTGGTTCCTCGGCAGTGCCCTGCTCGGCGCAGCGGAGCTCCCAGCGCTTCCCGCCACCGACGAGCAATTCTTTACCGACACCGTCCTCCCCATCCTCCGGACTCGCTGCTTCGCCTGCCACTCCCACGAGGCGGAGATCAAAGGGGGCCTCGCCCTCGATTCTCGCAGTGGCTGGGCGCGCGGGGGGGATCAGGGACCGGCGATCATTCCTGGCGCTCCCGAAGAATCGCTCCTTGTCGAGGCGACGAGCCACACCAACCCCGAACTGCAGATGCCCCCCGAGGGGGCCATCCCGGCGGAGGAGCGCGCCCATCTCATCGACTGGGTGCGCCGCGGCGCCCCCGACCCCCGCGCGGTCGAGGCCTCCCCAGAGGAGATCTGGAAGGAAAAACTCGCGGAACGAGCTACTTGGTGGAGCCTCCAGCCGCCCCGGCTGACCGAGCCCCCGAGCGTCGCCGATCCGGCCTGGCAACTCGATCCGATCGATCGTTTCATCCGCGCGAGGCTCGACGCAGCCGGAATCACCCCGGCGGCCCCGGCCGATCCCGACGTCCTCCGGCGCCGCCTCTCGCTCCTCCTCACCGGCCTGCCACCGTCGTTCCACGCCGCGATCCCTCCAGGCGCCCCCACGACCGACGTCGTCGATGCCCTCCTCGCCTCCCCACATTTCGGCGAGCAGTTCGCCCGGCACTGGATGGATGTCGTCCGCTATACCGACACCTACGGCTACGAATGGGACATCGCCGCCCGGGGCTCGTGGGACTACCGCGACTACCTCGTGCGGGCGTTCAACGATGGAGTCGGCTTCGACCAGCTCGTCCGCGAGCATGTCGCCGGTGATCTCCTCCCCGAGCCGCGCCTCGACACGAGCGCGGGAGTGAACGCGAGCCTGATCGGGCCGATGTTCTTTCATCTCGGCGAGCACCGCCACGGCAGCAGCCTCGATTTCAACGGCATCCATCAGGAGATGATCGACAACAAGATCGATGCCTTTTCAAAGACCTTTCTGGCGATGACCGTGGGCTGTGCCCGCTGCCACGATCACAAGCTCGACGCGATTTCTCAGAAAGACTATTACGCGCTGGCGGGGATGTTCATGACGCCGCGGTGGACGCCGCGCGACGTCGCCCTTCCGGGCGTCAATGCGCCGTCGATCGCCGAACTGGGGCGCCTCCGCGGCGAGATCCAGACGAGCCTCGCTGCCGCCTGGGGGGGCGAGGCGCTGGCGTTCTCGGGGGCCACGCTCCGGGAGCGCCTCCGGGCCGATGCGGAAGGGACAAAAGCGGGGTCGATCGACGACGTCAGCTATCCCCTGGCCAAGCTGCTCGAGGCGGCCGCCCAGCCAGGGGCCGACCCGGGCGTAACGGTCCCCGAAGCTTGGAAGACAGCCGCCGCGGAGTGGCAGGCCGCCCGCGCCATGCGCGACCAAGCCAATGCCCGTTTTACGTCTTTGGTTGACCTCACCGGGCCGGGGCTGCCCGCGGGCTGGGTCGCGGAAGGGGAGGGGATGGCCCACGGGCATGTGCCCACCGGAACCGTGCGCGTCGCCCTCGAAGGGGACGCGCTGGTTGCCAATCTCCTGCCGGCAGGCCACCACACCCACGCCCTCTCCCCGCGGCTCCCCGGCATTCTCCGCCTCCCTGCTGCGGAGGGCTTTCCCCGCAAGTGGATCAGCCTGCAGGTTGCCGGTGGCGAGTGGGCGGCGAAGCTCGTCGTCCCTCAAAACGCGATCCTCAACGAAGGGAGCGGTGGCCCGGCGTTCCTCGATGGTAAGGCGGCTCCCCAGTGGCAGGCCGTCTCGCTGACGCCGCTGAAAAACGGCGTGACGCGGGTGCTCACCGAGTTCGCCACAACCGACTTCAACCCCAACTTCCCACCGCGCACGGGGCTCGCGACCGCCGGCGGCGTGACCTTGCCGGCGGCCGACGACGGCGTTGGGAAGAAGAGTTGGTTCAGCGTCACCGGGATGGTCGCCCACGACGAGCCGGGAGCGCCACTGCCCGATCTCGCTCTGTTTCAACCGCTCTTCGACCGGGCCCTGCCGACGACCGAGGGAGAAGCCTGGAACGCCGTCGCCGACTGGCTCCGTGGGGCCGTCGCGCGCTTCGCCGCCGGGGAAGCCACGGCGGGAGATATCCGACTCCTCGACTGGATGCTCGCCCGGAAGCTCCTCCCCAACGACGCCGCAACGCTGCCTGAGATCGGGGCGCTCGTGACCCGTTACCGGGAGGTGGAAGCGACGATCCGCCCGCCGCGAACGGTCAACGGCATGGACGAGCGCGGCATGGCCCCGATCGACTACCGGCTCAACCTCCGTGGCAACGTCGATGCGGAGGGGCCGGCGGTACCACACGGATTTCTCGAGGTCTTCTCGGCGGACCATGGCGTCGGGCCATCCTCCGGGAGTGGTCGGCTCGAGTTGGCCTTGGCGCTTGCCAGTGAACGCAATCCGCAGACGGCGCGCGTCTACGTCAATCGGGTCTGGCAGTGGGTGTTCGGCACCGGCTTGGTCGCCACGTCGAGCGATTTCGGTCGGCTCGGCGACCGCCCCTCCCATCCGGAGCTCCTCGATTTTCTGGCGATCGAATTCATGCGCGATGGCTGGTCGACGAAACGGCTCGTCCGCCGGCTCGTCCTCTCGGAGACCTTCCGCCAGGGCTCGCACGCTTCCGCGGCAGCGCTCATCGCCGATCCCGACAACCGTCTCCTCCACCATCATCCCACCCGCCGGCTCGACGCCGAGGGGATCCGCGACAGCCTCCTCGCCGTCTCGGGCCGGCTCGACCCCCGGCTCGGAGGGCGTCCGATCCGACCGCACCGCTTTCTCGAGGATCCCGCCAAGCGGCTCTTCGCCGGCCCGCTCGACGGAGAAGGACGGCGCTCGATCTACCTGGAGATGTCGATCATGGCGCCGCCGCCATTCCTCGTCGGCTTCAATCTCCCGGCGCCGAAGATCCCCACCGGAAAGCGCGACGTCACGAGCGTGCCGGCGCAGGCGCTGATTCTCTTGAACGACCCGTTCGTCCTCGCCATGGCCGACCATTGGGCCGGCCGGCTCCTTGCCGACGGCCGCAGCCAGCCGGACGAAAGGATGGCGGCGATGTTCCGTGAGGCGCTCGGCCGAGAGCCCGATGCGGAAGAGATGTCTGTGTGGCTCGACGCGGCGAGCGCCTTTGCCTCGCCGAACACCACACCGGAAGCGCTCATGGCCGACCGGGCGGCCTGGAAGGGGGTGGCCCATGCCCTGTTCAACAGCAAAGAGCTCATCCACTACCGCTGAACACGGCTCTCCGGAGACTTGTCCGATGACCTCTTCCCACCCGTTCGCCTCCGGCATCTGCCCCGGCCGGGCTCCTGCCGCCCCGTCGCGGCGCGGCTTCCTCGCCGGGTCTTCAGCCGGATTCGGCCTGCTTGCGCTCTCCGGCCTCCTCGCTCCCCGCGCTGCCGCGGCCACGTCGGCCACCGCTCGCCCCCGGGCCCGCAACGTCATCTTCTGCTTCATGGACGGCGGCCCGAGCCACGTCGATCTCTTCGATCCCAAGCCGATGCTCAAAGCCCACGAAGGGACGAAGATCGGCGATACGAATGTCTCGAAGCGCTCGCAATCCGATGCCAATCGCGTCTGGTTCGGGAGCCCGTGGGAGTTTCGCAAGCGCGGGCAGAGCGGCCTGTGGGTCAGCGACCTCTTCCCCCGGATTGCCGAGGTGGCTGACGAGCTGTGCGTCGTCCGTTCGATGGTCGGCGAACTACCGCTCCACGGCCAGCAGAACCTCCTCCTCCACACCGGGCGGATCATCGGCTCCGCCCCAAGCTTCGGCGCCTGGGTTTCCTACGGCCTGGGGACGGAGAACGACAACCTCCCCGGCTATGTCGTTCTCAACAACGACTGGGTCCCCAACGGCGGCCTGGAGAACTTCGGCAGCGCCTATCTCCCCGCGTCCCACCAGGCGACGATGCTCCGGGCGGCCGGCACGCCGGTCGACAACATCGTCGCCGCCGACCCCGAGGCTCTCCAGCGTCGCAAGCTCGCGCTGCTTGAGTCACAGGATCGACGCTTTGCCGCCACCGCCTCCGACGGCACCGCGATCGAGGCGCTGATCGCCAACTACGAAACGGCCTTTCGGATGCAGGCCACCGTTCCCGACGTCATCGACACCAATCACGAGCCAGAGCATGTCCGGAAGCTCTACGGCCTCGACTCTGCCGACGAGCACCAGCGGCTCTACGCCACCCAGGCCCTCCGGGCCCGGCGGCTGATCGAGCAGGGCGTCCGGTTCGTCGAGATCACCTGTCCGAGTTTCGACGGCAACAATTCCCCCTGGGATCAGCACGGCCAGATCGTCCAGAACCATGCCAAGAATGCCCTCGTGACGGAGCAGTCGGTGGCGGCCCTGATCGTCGACCTCAAGGCCCGCGGCCTCCTCGACGAGACGATTGTCATCTGGGCCGGGGAGATGGGGCGCACCCCCCACACCCCGGCGGTGAACCCCGGCTGCGGCCGCGACCACCATGTCGACGGCTATTCGATCTTCCTCGCCGGCGGCGGCTTCCGTGGGGGGATGGCCTACGGCGCGACCGATGACTTCGGCAATTCCGTCGTCACCGATGCCGTCGACATCCACGACATCCACGCCACGATCCTCCACCAGCTCGGCGTCGATCACGAGCGGCTCACCTTTCGCCACGGCGGCCGCGACCACCGCCTCACCGACGTCCACGGCCGGGTGATCCGCGACCTTCTCGGCTGATCACCGAGCGATTCCCGGAGCCAAGATCACTCCCGGAATCACTCCAGGATCGTAACGGCATCGGCGGGGCCGCCGAACATGGCCGGGAGGGGCATGTCGCGGAAGTTCGTCCCCTCACCGGCACCATAGCGGATCTGAAAGCGGTCGAGCGGCAGCTCGGCAGGTGTCCCACGCCGCGCGAGCGTCGCCTTCGTTTTCCCCCAGCTCCGCTTCGCCTCGTTTCCGGTCACTTCGAGGGCGAGCGTCCCGGCCCGGTGGGGCGTGGCGAGCATCGGCGGCACTTCGACGACCACCCCGCCAGGGATCCCGCGCACTGCCAGCGCTCGCCCTTCGAACCAGCCCCGGATTCCCTCCTCGCGCAGCCCGTCCCCGCGCAGGAAGACGAGAAATCCGTCGTGTGAAGCGTTTGCATCGGGGACGATCACCCCGCGGCACCAGAGCGGCTTCTCGCCGGGGGCGAAGCGCGCCAGGATCGCTTCAGGAGATGGGAAAGCCCCGCTGCCGCGCCGCACCGACACCCAGCGAAGGGAAGGGTCGTGGGGATCACGCCCATCAAGGCTCGCCGGCGGCTCGAGCCCGGCGGCGAGGTGGACGGCGCTTGCGAGCACGCGCACCACCTCCGGCTTTACCAGATCGTCGGCGTGGCCGATCGAGGTATAGATCGACCGGCCGCCGTCGGGACGGACATAGTCGGTGAGCACCGGCTGCGCCGGCTCCCCCGGCACTTCGCCGACGGCGAGGACACGCGTCTGCGGGGATGTTGGCGCAAGGCGATACAGCGAGCCAGTCTGCTGAATCGTTCCGTCGGCGGGGATGCCCGTGAGGAGCGGATCCCCGGCGGCGCCCGGGGCGACTTTCACCGTCGACGGCAACTCATTGCCGAAGTGGCCGGTGTACTCGATGCCGAACACATCGCGATCAAACTCCCCCCATGTCTCGCAGCCGTCGATCGCCTCCTTCGGCTCCCAGGCGTGGCTCGCCGTGCGGATCCCGATCACCGGTTTTCCGGCCGCAAGAAATGATTTCAAGGCTGCCATCTCCGCCGGGCGGAGCCCCCGCCGCCGGGCCGAGAGAAGGAGCACGTCGGCGTCGGCCAAGCGCGCCAGGCCGGGAATCGAGTTCGGATCGTCGGCGGCGACGTGGTGCTCCACGACCTGAAACGCCCCCCCCAAATGGCGATGAGCGAAGGCAGGGAGCGTGCGGTGGGAGCCGTATTCCTCCTCGGCGATCACCAGTGCCACCGTCGGCCGGGTGTCGCGCGGCGAACGGAACGGGCTGCTCCCCTCGAGCACCTGGGCGCTCGAGATCGTCGGGCAGACATGCCTCTCCACGTGGTCGATCATCCGATCGGTGCCGGTAAAGTGGCTCACCCACGGCCACTGGGCCGGGTCGTACATCGTGTCGGTGAGGTCGCGGACGAGGACGACATCGCGGCCCGACTCGCCGATCCGCCGCAGCCCGAACGGCCGGCCAAGGACGCACATGTTGAGATGGACGCCGACGAGCATGACGTGCCGGATTCCCCGGGCGGCAAGCACCCGGGCAACCTCGGCGCCGTTGTCGCTGAGAAAATCGTTTTCGGCGTCGATTGGCACCAGCGCCGACTGCATCTTCCAGGGCATCTTGGGGTTGCGCCCCATCCGCTCCAGTTCCGCAGCCCAGGCGGCATGCTCGGCCGGCTCGTCATCCTCGCCACCGAGCGACTGATCGAGCGGGTATTCATCGAGCGACTCCGGCGCGATCCCGGAGCACCACGTTCCCTTCCCAGCCGGTGGCGGCTCGAAACCGGCCGGCAAGTTGCGGGCCACGAGCTCGAGGACGCGGTCGCGCGCCGGGTGACTCGCATACCCCGGCATGCAATCGCTCGGGGCATGGATCACCGTTCCCCCGGCGACCCGAACAGTGTCGCAGAGCTTCGCGATCCGCGGGGCAAACTCCGTAAGCCGCTCGACGGCCCGACGACAGTGGTGGAGATCCCAGACGTCACAGACGATCACCGCGGTCTCGGAGGCCTTCCACTCGGCAGGGGACTCGACCGTGCGCCAAAACGCCCGATCCTCGCTCCCCGGCTGTTGCCGCCGCAGCGAAAGTTCAAACACCCCTTCGGCATTCGGGGTCGCCGCACCGACGCGCATCGAGGCCGCCATGAAAACTCCCCCGATCGCCACGAGCAGCACCGCAACAACAGCTTCCGCGCGTTTCATCACTTCGATCTCCCCGATCGCCCCCTGCATCCAGACTCACGATGGTTGCCTGCCACCGAACCGGCAGGATACCGTACGGCGGGGAAAGGGGGCACGACCAGAGCCCGATGGCGGCCCATCGCTCCCAGGAGCTCCTCTCGAACCCAAACGCCCACCCACCGTCCCCCGAGGAGATCCCCGATGCCCAAGCGTTTCCCCTCCACCCCCTCGAAGGCCACCCCCGCCGCCACCGGCAGCCTCACCCGCCGCGACCTCCTCGCCGGCGCGGCGGGCCTGGCCGCGATCGCCCTGCCGACGATCGTCCCCGCCCGGGCCCTCGGCCTCGAGCCGGGGGTGGCGGCAGCGAGCGAACGGATCGGCCTGGGGGTGATCGGCATCGGGCCGCGCTGCCGGTATGTCCTCGGCGCCATGCTCCCGTTTGCCGACGTCCAGTGCCTTTCGATCGCCGACGTCCAGGCCTCGCGACGCGACGAGGGGAAGGCGATGGTCGACGCCCACTACGGCCATACCGACTGCACGACAACGCGCGACATGCTCGAACTGCTCGACCGCAAAGAGATCGACGCGGTCCTCATCGCCACCGGCGACCGCTGGCACGGCGCCGCCTCGATGCTCGCTGCCGAGTCCGGCAAAGATGTCTACAGCGAAAAGCCGTGTGGGATCACGATCGATATCTGCCAGCGCCTCGCCGCCACCTTCGCCAAGACCGGCCGGGTGTTCCAGGCGGGCACGCAGCGGCGGAGCGTACCGAACTTCATCAATGCGGTGAACCTCGCCCACACCGGCAAGCTCGGCAAGCTCCAGACGCTCTACGCCTCGGCCTACGAGCCGGTCCTCAAGAACGACTGGCTGCCGGCGGAGCCGACGCCCGCCGTGGAGATCTGCGACTGGGATCGGTGGCTCGGGCCCGCGGCCTGGCGTCCCTACAACCGCGAGTATGTCGGCGGCGGCTGGCGCGGCTACCACGACTTCGACTCCGGCGCCCGCCTCCTCGACTGGGGCGCTCACACCGTCGACCTCTGCCAGTGGGCGAACCGAGCCGATGACACCGGCCCGGTCGAGTTCGACCCTCAAGCCACGGCGATGCACTGCGTCTATCCCAATGGCGTCAAGCTCGTCATCGACTTCCTCCCCACGCCGTTCGGTGACCGCGCGCCGAACTGGAACACGAAGCTCGGCACCTGCCCGGTGAAGTTCGTCGGCGACGCCGGCTGGGTGGAGACCGGCGACGCCGGCGGCACTGACGTCTCGCCCGGCCTCGAAGCGGAAGTTGGCGAGGCCACGAAGAAGCTCGCCGGCACCGACGCCGCGCTCCATGCCCGCAACTTCTTCGACTGCGTGAAGTCGCGACAGCCGACGGCCGCCAATCCCGAGGTGATGCGGCGAGCGCACGTCGCCTGCCACGCCGCGGCGATCGCCTGGATCCTGAAGAGAAAGCTCCGCTTCGATCCGCAGACGGAGACCTTCCGCACGGCCAACGGCCAGCCCGACCAGGAAGCCAACGGCCTCAAGAGCCGGCCGGAGCGGGATTGGGCCACGGGGTGACGCTCGCGATCAGGCGGGGTGTGTCGTGGTTCACGGGGCTCGGCGGAGGCCGCTCGGGGTCGACAGCGCCCTATCGCCGGACGTTCGCTGCGGCCATCCATGGCCTCCGCTCACTCGGCGCCGCCTGCGCTTCGCCATCCATGGCTCCGCTTGCCGGCGACGCCGGCTCCCAGAGCACGGCCGACCCCTCGCTGAGGTCTCAACTCGATAATCTCTGACGAACCGGAGTGTTTCTATGTTCGGCCCATTCGGATCGCACCGTCGACACGGCATCGCCGCATGTTTCGGAAGCTTGGCGATGCTTCTCATCGCCATCTGTGGCGAGGTACGGGGCGACGATCCGGTCGAAATCGCCCTTTCGCTCCATCCGGCCCGGATCGACAACCTCGCTCCGCCGCAGCGGCTCCTGCCAGCTGACCCCGATCTGAAGCCAGGCAACGCTGCGGTCGTCCTCCTGCGGATGCCCTGGGAGCAGCGGGTGTGGATGCAGGAGTGGCCCCCGCAGCTTGCCGAGATCGCCAAGCTCCCTCCGGGAGATCCCCGTGTCGCCGAGTTCCCCTTCGACCGCTTTGCTGGCGAGATGCGTCGGGCGGCTTACCTCCGCAATGCCGAGTGGAACTACCCGCTCGACGACGAGCCGCTCGATGAGATCCTCCTCCCCGATCTTCCGGGGCTGCGTCAGTTCGTCGGCCAGGGAATGAGCGTGTGGGTGAACCAACAGATCGCCACGGGGAACCTCGAGTCAGCCCGCGAAGGGGTCCTCGTGCAGTTGGCCTGTGCCCGGCATGTCGGCCGAACGCCGCTCCTCGTCAACCAGCTGGTCGCCGCGGCAATCGCGGATCAGGGGCTCGACAGCCTCGAACGGGTCGTCGGAGCCCCTGGTTGCCCGAATCTCCAAACCTCGCTACGGATGCTTCCCGCCGCCCTCAGTAGCGGCATCGAAGCGGTCCAGTGGGCAGCCGTGATCGAGGAGCGATCGCTCCCGATGAAGCGAGACGGCGTTCCCCGGGCGGGGGATAGCGAATCGTGGACCCGCGTCTTCGACAAGTGGCTCGATCGTTGGATGGCCTTAGTCAATCCGCCGTCGCCGAAAACACTATCGGCGATCCGGGCCCGGATCGCCGTTGCCGGCCGAAAAGCCTTCGCTTCAGAGCCTCCAACCGATCTCGATCTCGAGACGGCGTCCGATGACGAGATCGCCATGCGTTTCCTCCTCGTCACCTTCCGCCAGATCCACGAGGCCACCGAAATGGCGTGGCGGCTCGAGCAACCCGATGCGATCGCCGCACTGGTCCCCCTCGACGCCCGGGTCAGCGAACTCGAGCCTGTCTTCGGGGGGGGACTCCTGTCGTTCCTCTCCCATCCCTTGAACTGGTATCTCCCGATCCATCGCTTCGGCAGGCGTGCCCGGATGCTCGAGGTCGTCGAGGCCCTCCGTGACGCGGCGGCTCGCAACGGCGGCCGACTGCCAGCGTCGCTCGCCGACGTGCCAGCCCGGGTCCCGGTCGATCCGTTTACCGGAAAGGCTTTCCTCTACGAACCGGCCGCCGACGGCCGCTCGGCCCGGCTCGCTACGCCGCCGATCCCTGGTGTGGATGAACCTCGCTACGGCCGCGTCTACGAGCTCACGATCGCCGCGGACTGATGCCTTGAGATACGACGAGGGGAGCAGGCTCCGTGGAAGCCTGCTCCCCTCTCGATCGATTTCAGCCGCAGCTCGAGCGTCAGGCCGACTTCACGCGACGGCGCTCGACGAGCCCGAAGGCACCGGCGAGAAAGGCGAGGACGCTGCCAACTCCAGCAGGGTCGATTTCCGGAACGGAGCTGGCCGCGATGTTGAGCGTGACCGTCTCGGAGGACCCGACGAGGCTGTAGACGAAGCTCGTGCTGGGGGTGAGCCCCCAATTTGCAAACGTCGTGGTCAGGTAGTTCGTCGAATAATTAAAGCCTCCTCAGCAGAATCTGTGGGTGACTTCCGGCTCTGGTAAGCGTCCCATTGTGTGAAACAGGGCGAATTCGATGCCTTGAGCGGTTCTGAAGCCATACGCTTTTCTGGTGGTCAGTTTCG
>Ga0114967_10002735_pt1 | contig 14669 bp, 13 predicted proteins | sample M_130628_MF_Meta_FD_92639 | JGI IMG/M metagenome (GOLD analysis project Ga0114967, IMG submission 92639) | Freshwater microbial communities from Lake Montjoie, Canada to study carbon cycling - M_130628_MF_MetaG | ecosystem: Environmental > Aquatic > Freshwater > Lake | place: Lake Montjoie... | reverse complement strand
TCCACTGGCGAATACGGTTGCAGTTCCATTACAAATTGAATTGCAAATTAAATTGACCTGCAATTGGGTAGCGGTTAATACGGGAGGTTGTGTTATGGTAAATGATTTTGTGGTAAAGCAATTATTTGCATCTGTAATTGTACAAGTATAATTACCAGCGCTTAAATTATTGATTGCACTGTTATTGCTTCCATTGCTCCAATGATATTGATAAGGTGTCGTTCCGCCAATCACATTCAGACTAATAAATCCAATTTGACCAATTGCGCAATTAATGTTTTGAGAATTAGGAAGTATGGAAATAGGTGCTTGGTTGTTATTAATATTAGTTGTTTGATTTCTTGAACATCCATTTGCATCAGTGGCCGTTAGTGAGTAATTACCATTAGAATTAGTTATGATGGAAGGTAAAGTTGCACCCGTATTCCATAAGTAATTATAAGGTGCTACACCACCAGATATAGCCGCATTTATAGTTCCGTTATTGGATGAGCATGGTGCGATATTATTAGTGATTGATAAAATCAAATTACTATCAGGCTCATTAATCGGATATGATTTGCTGATTGTACATCCATTCATATCTGAAACAATAACGCTGTAAATTCCTGATTTTAAATTGTTGATTCTCTTTGTTATTGAATCATTGCTCCATAAATAAGTATAATTACCTAATGATCCATTTACAAATAATTCGATGGCGCCAGTTGAATCACTTTTGCAAGCTACATGATATTGGCTCGCTGTGATTTGTAAAGGCGAAAGTGGTTGAGAAATACTTACACTTTTAGTAACTGTACATCCGTTAGCATCTGAAACGGTTACTGTATAAACACCTTGTGCAAGATTGTTAATTAATCCTGTAGTTGAATTATTGCTCCATAAATAGGAGTAAGGAGCTGTTCCGCCATTTATGATAGTGTTGATTGAACCGCTGCTATCTCCATAGCATTTAACATCAGCAGTTGTAAAGTCAACCGCTATGCTGTCTATTGTACTATTAATTGTAAATGCAGATTGGGTGCTGCATCCAAATGCATCTGTATAGTTTACAGAGTAGTTTCCAGCTGCTAAATTGCTAACGTTGTTTTGTGTTAATCCATTACTCCATAAAATAGTATATGGTGCAACGCCACCTGTCGCATTGGTGTTTATCCAGCCGGTATTACTTCCAGCGCAAGTAATGTTTCCTAATGTTGAAGTTATTGCCAATGAACTTGAATTGTTCAATTGATTTGATAGTGTGCTAGAGCATCCATTTGCATCAGTAACTATTACAGAATAATTACCCGCAGCTAATTGTTGAATATCTCTTGTTGTTGCTCCATTATTCCATGCATAAGTAAAAGGCGCTGTTCCTCCAGAGATATTTAATTGGATAGCACCATTGTTAAGTCCTTGACAAGAAGGGTGAATAATAGTTGAAGTTACCGCGATCCCGTTAGTAGTAAGATTAAATGCGTGATTTGCGCTGCATCCATTCTGATCAGTAGCAGTAACAGAATAAGATCCGGCTATTAGATTTGAAATAGTTGAAGTTGAGGCTCCATTACTCCACATATATGAATAGGATGTATTTGCAGGAGATGAAATTGTAAGCTGTGAGCCTGATATACTGTTGCAATTGTTGTTGGAAGATGTAATAATAAACTGCGGACCGTTAACTAAAATAGAATACGAAAATGTTTGAATTCCGTTTGTAGGACAGGCATTATCTTTTATTGTAATAATGAATGTGTGTGGAATATTACTTATGTCTGATTCTGTTGGCGTCCAGCAAAATGATAAACTTGGACGATTGCCCGATGTGATATTGTAATTTGCATTCGCAATTCCATTATTACAAACAAGGCTTACAATTTGAGAGCTATCTAAATCAAGGGAGCTAATAGAGAAACAAATCTGTTGATTTGCACAAATGTTAGTAGTATAATTGTTACTACCATTGATTCCTGATAGGGTTGGTAAATTATTGTTACAAGTTTGTGTGTATACCTGCATATCTCTGATAACGCTTCCAATAAATTGTCCGTTGCGATATTCCTTAACTCTAATAGCCATTACTCCAATTTGCAATTGATTAGGAGTAAAGTTGATATCGCCGTTAGTACTATTTAAGTTAAATGGGGAAGAGGATGAAACAGGATTTATCAAACTCGACGGTGCAATAAAATTAACTGTAGAATTCGCTCCTGTTTTTGGGGTAATCAATTCATAAAATAATGAATCGCCATCAGCCTCTACTACTCCGTGATTGTAATTAAAATTTTGTCCTAGGCAAACAAATGCTACCGGACTATTTGTAAATTCAGGTGAGGAATTATTAATTGCTAGCAAATTATTCAGCTTTGCTTCTACATACAAAACAGAATTTGATGAGCATGGATTGCTAATAGTAGTGATTGAGCAGTTTCGGCAACAAATACTATAACTAAATGTCCAATCAGTTTCTTGAGAAGGCAAGTTGACGATTGTTGTGTAAATCCATTTCTTTATTCCAGTTGAAACACCACCATTACACGTGGTTGAATTTAGAGAACAAGGGAACGTTATTTCTTGTCCATTTATCCCAATAACTTTATTGGCTGCAACATTGAAGTTAAAGCCTCCATTTTGCGATTTACAGTTTACTGAAACACTATTTGGTTCTGCTACCCCACCACAATCGCGGTAAAATGTAACTGTGACTTCATACTGATTTCCAGAGAGGTATTTGTATTTTATATCGGCCCCGGCAGAGTGTGTAGCGAATGCTGATTGATTACTTAACATCAAAAAACAAAACGCAATCCACCTAAAAATGGAAAGTATTTTATTTAAATAATATTTTGATGTTGGCAACATTTAGAAGAAGGGTAGGTTTAGGTTTTATAGAATTTAACCCGCCCTTATTCGTAGAAATGATAAAAAAGTTGCCTATTTAGAAGTAAAATTTTATGATTAAATCACATTTAATCGAAAACGGAACCAAGATGAAAGTAATAATGCGAATTTTTCCTTGTTGGGCACCCTGATTCTGGCCTCTTTGATTGTTGATGCTGGAACTTGTTTAATCTTCCGAAGCAAGGCTTGATAATAAATATAAGCTACATAAACTCCGAATCGAGCTTCAATCGGAAGTTGTTTAATGCCTTCAAAAGATAGTTTAAAATCTTTTTCAATTTCTTGCTCTAATTTTAACTTAGTATTATCGCAGAAAAAGTTAAAATCCACTTCCGGGAAATAGACTCTGCCACGTTCTGTATAATCACTCTTCATGTCGCGCAAAAAGTTAACTTTTTGAAATGCGGCTCCTAGATGTTTAGCCGGTGTTTTCAATCGATTATACTCTTTATTATTTCCATTACAGAATACTTTCAAACACATCAAGCCAACAACTTCTGCTGATCCATAAATGTATTCATTATACTGTCCATCATCATAGGTTGAGTGAATCAAATCCATTTCCATACTTTTCAAAAATGCTTCAATCAAATCATAATCGATATTATATTGATGAACTACATTTTGAAAGGCGTGTAGAACAGGATTGGTACTAATCTTATGCTCCAAGGCCTCATAGGTATCAACTTTAAATTTCGATAACAAATAACTTTTATTATGTCCGTGAAAAGTATCTACAATTTCATCTGCAACTCTTACAAAACCATAAATAGAATAAATTGGGTCGTGTAGTTTTTTGTTAAGTGTTCGAATACCCATAGTAAAAGATGTACTATAGTTATGCGTAATTTTCTTACTGATTTCAGTACAAGTTTTAGTGTATAGTTCCATCATCTTGTAAAATACGTTCTGTTACTAGGCGAGAGCCGATTACCACAATTGGTAATCCTGTTCCAGGTATAGTACTGGCTCCAACATAATAAAGGTTTGATAATTTTTCGTCTTTATTGGCCGGTCTAAAGCCACCAATTTGATTTAGTCCATGCGCTAATCCTAATCCACTTCCTCTATATAAATTAAAATTGTTTTGCCATTCTACAGGTGAAAGGATTGTTTGCGTTACAATATTTGAAGAGATATCATAACCAACTCGTTCAGATAAATCTTTAATTATTGTTTTTGCTAATTCTTCTGAATCGCTCCAATCTGGCTTGTAGCGCAAATCTGGTACAGGACAAAGAATAAATAAATTTTCATGACCATCAGGCGCACACCCAGGATTTGAGCGTGAGCTTACGTTTACATAGTAATAAGGTTTATTTGGACTTACAGATGTTTTGAAAATTTTATCGGCATATTCTTTAAAGTTATTACCTAAGAAATAATTATGGTGATGTAAATTCTCCAATTTCCCTTTAACACCAAGATAGATGGTAAATGGTGATAGAGTCCAGTCCATTTGATCTAATTTTGATTCTGAGTATTCTTTTCTTTTCAACACTTGACCACGGAAAGAAGCCGCATCAGCATTACAAACAATGATATCTGCTGTAAAGCGCTCGCCATTTTTTGAAATTGCGGCAACTGCTTTTCCATCTTTCTCTTCGATTTCTACAATTTCAGTGTTGAATGTAAACTCAACTCCTTTTGATTCTAAAATCTTTCTGATTTCGGTCACGATTTTATACATGCCACCTTGGACGTTCCAATATCCGTCGTGAACAAGTTCAGTATAGTTTAGTAGGGTATAAACTGCCGGTGTTTGAAATGGGGTAGATCCTAGGAAGAATGAAACCAATGAGAAAATTACTTTTACCTCTTCCGAATCGAAGTTCTTTTCCAGTTCCGCCCACATGGATCGAAACATTTTTGGACCATGCTTAATTGGAACTCTAGTTAATTGCAGGAGGTAATCGAGCTTGGAATTAAAGTTTTGTTTTACAACAATGTTCTCTGTATCATGAAAAAGTTTACCTGCTGATTCTAAATACTTCCTTACTTTTTGTTCTAGCTGAGGTTCAATGTTTTCGAATTCCTTTTCAAGCTTTTTTAAGTCTTTGTGCATCATGAAAGGCTTATTCTTTCCTTCAAAATACACCGAGTAAAGGGGATTTAATTCGTTAAGTTGTAAGGGGTTTTCGATACCCATGTAATCGAATAACTCTTTGAATTCATATGACATACTAAAGAAGGAAGGTCCCATGTCGAAGCTGAAACCATCCTTTTCAATTATGTTTAATCTACCTCCAGGCGTGCTGAATTTTTCAACAATCTGAACATCGTAGCCATGCTTAGTAAGTCGGAGGGCAGTAGCAAGCGACCCTAAGCCTGATCCGATAATAAGAATTCGTTTTTTCATACTAGTAAAACCAAAACAATTTTTTTGGTAGAATGTTTTTTACTCTTTAAAACAATTGCACAAATTTAAAGATGACTTTTAAAATTCTTTATTTTTTTTATAAATATTTAAAAGAAAACAGGATTAACAATAAATTTACATCGAACTGTTGAAAATCCATTTTGATTTAGCTGTTGCACTCGAAAAAATTGGTAAATTCGCACGCGAAACTTTAATGACAAATTATTGTTAAAGCTATCAAGAAATTATGATTTTACTAAGCACACCAATCGATTACCTACCAATAGCAATGATGTTTGTTGTTGCAATCGGATTTGTACTAGTTACTATGTTTGCGACGCATTTATTGGGTCCAAAGCGTAAATCCAGTATTAAATTAGACACTTTTGAGTGCGGGATTGAGTCTCAAGGTAATTCCCGACTTCCCTTTTCAATCAAATATTTTTTAATAGCTATTTTATTCGTTTTATTTGATGTAGAAGTTATTTTCATGTACCCTTGGGCTGTTAATTTTGCGGAGTGGAGTAAAACGGGATTGGCGGCATTTGGTGAAATGCTTGTTTTCTTAGGATTATTAATTCTTGGCTTAGTGTACATTATTAAGAAAGGCGCCCTTAAATGGGAATAAAAAAATATTAAAAATGTCTGAAAACAATCAAAAGTTAGAAGGATTTGAAGGTCCAGGTTTTTTAGCTACATCACTTGGTAAGGCAGTGGGTATGGCTCGTAAAAATTCTATCTGGCCACTTCCGTTTGCAACATCTTGTTGTGGGATAGAGTTCATGGCAACAATGGCATCCACCTATGATTTTGGGCGTTTTGGTTCAGAGCGTTTAAGCTTTTCACCACGTCAAGCTGATTTACTGATGGTGATGGGAACAATTTCTAAGAAGATGGGACCTGTTTTACGTCAGGTCTATGAGCAAATGGCGGAGCCTAAATGGGTAATTGCGGTTGGAGCTTGTGCATCAACAGGTGGTATATTTGATACCTATAGTGTTTTACAGGGAATCGACAGAATTATTCCTGTAGATGTATATGTTCCGGGATGTCCGCCTCGACCAGAGCAAATCATTGATGGAGTTTTAAAAATCCAAGACTTAGTACAAAATGAATCGTTACGCAGAAGAAATTCTCCAGAATACCAGGAGTTATTAGCTTCCTACGGAATCGAGTAATTAAATTATAATCATGTCCTCATTAACTCAGGAATACATTACAGAAAAACTGCAATCTAAATTCGAAGGTGCTATTCAAAGTATCGAAATGCTCCACGATTTTTTAACGATTACAGTAGATAAAAGCAGTCTAAAGTCGCTTATGCAGTTTTTGCATGATGACGAGCTGTTGAACTTTCATTTCCTTACTACGCTATGCGGATTACATTTTCCTGATCAGCCAGCTCAGTTTGGAATGATGTATCAGTTGCATAACATGCCTGCTAATTACAGAATCAGAATAAAATCTTTTACTAATGATAGCGAGCCTGTTTTTGAAACAATGAGTGATATATGGCCTGCAGCTAATTGGCAAGAACGTGAAACCTATGATTTCTTTGGTTATCGTTTTCATGGGCATCCAGATATGCGTCGAATTCTGAATATGGATTCTTTGGTTGGATGGCCATTGCGTAAAGAGTTCCCTTTAGAAGATCCCTTCAGAGGTGATAAAGATGATAAAATGTTTGGCCGTTAATATTTACTATGATGAACACCAACAAAGAAATTCTCAAAGAGAAAGAATATACAATACTCAATTTAGGTCCAACACATCCTGCAACGCATGGAATTTTTCAAAATGTATTGAAAATGGATGGTGAGTTAATCGTAGAGGCAGAGCCAACTATCGGTTATATTCATAGAGCCTTCGAAAAATTAGCGGAGCGAAGACCTTATAATCAGATTACTCCGATAACAGATCGTTTAAACTATTGTTCATCCCCAATTAATAATATGGGATGGCATATGACAGTTGAAAAATTAGCAGGCATTGAAATCCCGAAGCGCGTACAGTATTTGCGCGTAATTATTATGGAGTTGGCAAGAATTGCAGATCATATTATTTGTAACTCGGTAATTGGAGTAGATAGTGGTGCAATGACAGGATTCTTATATGTTTTTCAATGGAGAGAGTTTATCTATGAAATTTATGAGGAGTTGTGTGGGGCGCGTTTAACAACTAATATTGGTCGTATTGGTGGCCTAGAACGAGATTTTACGCCGCTTGCTTGGGAGAAAATCCATAAGTTATTAAAAGAATTTCCTGAAGGATTGAAAGAGTTCGAAAACTTATTGGTGCGTAATCGCATTTTTATGGATAGAACAATTAACTGTGGTCCTATTAGCGGTGAGCGTGCTTTACAATACGGATTTACAGGTCCGAATTTACGTGCTGCTGGTGTTGATTATGACGTGCGTGTGATGAATCCTTATTCTGGTTATCAGGATTTTGATTTTGAAATTCCGCTGGGCACTAATGGGGATACTTACGATCGCTTTATGGTGCGCGATCAGGAGATGTGGCAAAGCTTAAGTATTATTCGTCAGGCAGTTGAAAAGTTAGAGAAGATGGAAGACAAAACAATTTTCCATGCCGATGTTCCTAATTTCTTCTTGCCAGAAAAAGAAGAAGTGTACAACTCAATGGAAGGTTTGATATATCACTTCAAGATTGTGATGGGTGAAACTGAAATGCCCAAAGGAGAAGTGTATCACGCAGTGGAAGGTGGTAATGGCGAATTAGGATTTTATTTAGTTAGTGACGGAGGAAGAACACCATATCGTTTACATTTCCGCCGTCCATGCTTTATCTATTATCAAGCATATCCTGAAATGGTGAAAGGTGCATTCTTAAGTGATGCTATCCTGACAATGAGTTCAATGAATGTAATTGCTGGCGAATTAGACGCTTAATATTAGATTGAAAATTTATATATGAATAACGAAAATAAATTAAAGTTCAGCGATGATGCCCTTGCATTATCGGAGCGAATGGTAAATAGATATCCCGAAGGAAAGCAAAAGTCAGCTTTAATACCTTTATTACATATTGCGCAGGCAGAGTTTGGTGGATGGTTAAGTTCAGATGCAATGGACTATGTTGCTTCGATCTTAAAGATTACTTCAATTGAAGTGTATGAAGTAGCTTCTTTCTATTCTATGTTTAATTTAAAGCCAGTTGGTAAATGTGTTATTGAAGTTTGCCATACAGGTCCTTGTTGGTTATTAGGCTCAGATGATATTGTAAAATATATAGAAAAAAAATTATCGATTAAGGCAGGCCAAACAACTGCTGATGGAATGTTTACTCTTAAAACAGTAGAGTGTCTTGCTTCATGTGGTACCGCACCAATGATGCAAATAGGAGAAAAGTATCATGAAAATCTAACATTAACGAAAGTAGATGAAATCATTCATGAATGTAAAGCAACAGTGGTGGAGCATGTTACTCACTGGACGAAAAAAGAAATCAGATAACCGGTAAACGATTTATAAAAAATTAAAATGGGACGTAAATTACTAACCGAAAATATAAATATACCGGGCATTCAAACACTCGAAGTATATCGCCATCATGGTGGATACGATGGTTTGAAGAAAGCATTGGGAATGTCGCCAGATGCGATAGTTGAAGAAGTAAAAAAATCAGGATTAAGAGGTCGTGGAGGAGCGGGGTTTCCTACAGGAATGAAGTGGAGTTTTTTGGCTAAGCCAGATGGAGTGCCTCGTCACTTAGTATGTAATGCTGATGAGTCGGAGCCAGGAACATTCAAAGATCGATATATGATGGAACACATTCCTCATTTATTAATCGAAGGAATGGCTATTGGAAGTTTTGCTTTAGGAGCTAATACTTCTTACATCTATATCCGTGGAGAATTATTATATGTTTATCATATTCTTCAAAAAGCAATTGATGAGGCTTACGCTGCTGGATTGTTAGGCAAGAATATTATGGGCAGTGGCTTTGATTTCGATTTACATCTTCATTCTGGTGCGGGTGCTTATATCTGTGGAGAAGAGACTGCTTTAATTGAATCGTTGGAAGGCAAGCGTGGTAATCCGCGTATCAAACCTCCATTCCCAGCTATTCAAGGTTTATGGCAACGACCGACTGTGGTTAATAATGTGGAGAGCATTATGGCTGTTGTTCCAATTCTAAAAATGGGCGGTGATGAATACGCGAAAATAGGTGTTGGGAAAAGTACAGGAACGAAATTAATTTCTGCATGTGGACACATAAATAAACCAGGTGTTTATGAAATTGAATTAGGTCTACCTGTTGAAGAGTTTATTTATTCAGATGAATATTGTGGTGGAATTCGTAACGGAAAAGGTTTGAAAGCTGTTGTTGCTGGAGGATCTTCTGTACCTATTTTGCCAAAAGATTTAATATTAAAATTAGCGAATGGCGAACCTCGTTTAATGACGTATGAGTCATTGTCGGATGGCGGATTTATTACAGGTACGATGTTAGGCTCAGGTGGATTTATTGTGATGGATGAAGATACTAGCGTAGTTAAAAATTTATATACATTCACGCGCTTCTATCATCACGAAAGTTGTGGACAGTGCTCTCCTTGTAGAGAGGGAACAGGATGGATGGAAAAAATTCTTCATAAAATTTTAGATGGACATGGCACATTAGAAGATGTCGATTTACTATGGGATATCCAATCGAAGATTGAAGGAAAAACTATTTGTCCTTTAGGTGAAGCTGCTGCGTGGCCGGTTGCAAGTGCTATTCGTCATTTCCGTAATGAATTTGAAGAATACGTTAACAACCCATCATCAATTAAAAAAGATAATCACTATTACCGTTTGAATAATATTTCATCGGAAGTAGCATAAGAAAATATTAATATGCCTAAAGTAACCATCGACGGTCAATCTATAGAAGTTCCAGAGGGGACAACCATTTTACAGGCTGCGCGCATGATTGGAGGCGATATTGTTCCTCCCGCAATGTGTTATTATTCGTCGTTGAAAACGAGTGGAGGATACTGCCGCACATGCATTGTTAAAGTAACCAAAGGTTCTGAGAAAGATCCTCGTCCTATGCCAAAGCCAGTTGCATCTTGTAGAACAACGGTGATGGACGGAATGGAAGTTCAAAATACAACAGCTCCTGATTTATTAGAAGCGAGAAAAGGAGTAGTAGAATTTTTATTGTTAAATCATCCTTTAGACTGTCCTGTTTGTGATCAGGCAGGTGAATGTGATTTGCAGAATTTGAGTTATCAGCACGGACTAGCAAAATCACGTTACGAGTTTAAGCGTCGTGAATTTGAAAAGATTGATATCGGCGAAAATATTAAATTACACATGACGCGCTGCATCTTATGTTACCGTTGTGTGAAAGTAGCTGATCAGGTATGTGATTCGCGTGCACATGGTGTTATTAACAGAGGAGATGTAGCAGAAATTTCTACTTACATTGAAAAAGCATTAGACAGCGATTTCTCAGGAAATGTGATTGATGTTTGTCCTGTTGGTGCATTAACAGATCGTACATTCCGTTTCAAAAGTCGTGTGTGGTTTACAAATCCTATGAATGCACACCGTAACTGTACAAAGTGTACTGGTAAAACGGTATTGTGGACGAGTGGTGATGATGTCTTACGTGTTTCTGCGCGTAAAGATGTTTATGGAGAAGTAGAAGAGTGGATCTGTAACGAATGTCGTTTTGAAAAGAAAGAAAAATCAGATTGGACAATTGAAGGTCCTCGTCATATAGATCGTAAGTCAGTTATTTCGGCAAATCACTATGAGGTAAAAAAGCAATTAAAGATTGATGTTTCAAATCAAAAAGCAATTGACGAGAGCGCTCACAACAATTAAATAATAAATTATCTCGATTAAAGAAAGATATGGAATTCTTATTAATAAAATTTGTGCTTGTAGTAATAGTGTTTGTGGTATCATTGGGTATTGCAGCATATTCTACTTACGCGGAGCGCAAAATAGCAGCATTTTTACAAGACAGGGTTGGTCCTGATAGAGCGGGTCCTTTTGGATTATTACAACCTGTGGCTGATGGAGTAAAGATGTTTATGAAAGAGGAAATCATCCCTTCCAATGCAGATCGTTTATTATTTATTCTTGGTCCTTGTATCATGATGATGACATCTTGTATGACGGGTGTTGTTATTCCTTGGGGACACGGATTAGAAATCAACGGCACATTTTATCCTGTGCAGATTACCGATATTAATATTGGAATTTTATATGTATTTGGTGTAGTATCAATTGGTGTTTATGGAATTATGATTGGCGGATGGGCATCAAATAACAAATACTCTTTAATGGGTGCTATTCGTGCATCTTCTCAAATGATTAGTTACGAATTAGCAATGGGAATGGCTGTTATTGCATTAATCATGACAACAGGTACCTTAAGTATTCGTGAAATGGTAGAGCAACAACATGGTTTTCACTGGAACGTATTTACGCAGCCATTAGGATTTATTTTGTTTATCATCTGTGCTTTTGCAGAATGTAATCGTACTCCATTTGATCTTCCAGAATGTGAAACAGAATTAGTAGGTGGATATCACACGGAATATAGTTCTATGAAATTAGGATTCTATTTATTTGCAGAGTACATCAACATGTTTATTAGTGCTGCAATTATTGCATCTTTATATTTCGGTGGTTACAATTTTCCTTTCATTGATCAGTTAGGATTATCACCAAATATGTTATCGATAGTTGGAACATTAATTTTCTTCGGAAAGATTTTCTTCTTCATTTTCTTCTTCATGTGGATTCGTTGGACGATTCCAAGATTTAGATACGATCAATTAATGCATTTGGGATGGAGAACATTAATACCTTTGGGAATATTAAATATTCTGGGCACAGGTGTATATGTGCTTTATAAAAACGGACAATTACATTTTTAATAATCAGATTAGAAAGCAATCATGCAACTTACAAACCGATCAAAAATCGTAGTAAATAAAGAGATGACCTTTGCAGAAAAAATTTATCTGCCAGCGATTCTTAGTGGTTTACTTATTACTATAAAACATTTATTTCGAAAGAAAGTAACTATCAAATATCCTGAACAAACTCGTCCTGTGGCTCCTATTTACAGAGGCTGGCATGTGTTAAAGAGAGATGAGCAAGGTCGTGAAAATTGTACTGCCTGCGGATTATGTGCAGTAGCTTGTCCTGCTGAAGCAATTACAATGACAGCAGCAGAACGTAAAAAAGGAGAGGAGCATTTATACCGCGAAGAAAAATATGCAGCCGTTTATGAGATTAATATGTTGCGTTGTATTTTCTGCGGACTTTGTGAAGAGGCTTGCCCGAAGGAAGCAATATTCTTAACTGACAGAATGGTTCCATCTGATATGGTTCGTTCGAATTTTATTTTTGGAAAAGATAAATTAGTAGAGGGAGTAGAATCAAATACACGAATTGATATTTCTCAAAGAACAACAGCACATCGTCATCAGTAATAATTTAAAAACATTCAACTTGAATCCATCATTACCATTCTTTGTACTTGCTTCATTGTCTGTGTTTAGCGCACTTATGGTTGTATTGTCTCGTAAGCCAGTACACAGCGTACTCTATCTGATATTTTGTTTTTTCACTATTGGGGGACATTATTTATTACTTAACGCGCAGTTTTTATTTGCGGTTCATATTATTGTTTATGCAGGTGCAATCATGGTACTCTTCTTATTTACATTGATGTTTATTAATATGAATAAAGAGTTAGAGCCGCATAAAACCAATTTAATAAAAGTGGCCGCTACCGTTGCTGCTGGTTGCTTATTAATAGTAATGGTGGGCGTTACAAAAGGAGCAGAAACATTAGCAGCAAATTCAACACGCACTGATGTTGGAACAGTAGCGAATTTAGGTAAAGCATTATATGGGCAATATCTATTGCCATTCGAATTAATCTCCATCTTATTGCTTGCAGCAATGGTAGGAGCAGTCTTATTAGGAAAAAAATCTGTAGAATAAAATGAATTCAATACTTCAATATATACCGCTTAATTATTATGTAGCATTAGCTGCAATTATTTTTGCTATCGGCGTGATGGGTGTTTTGTTCCGTCGTAATGCTATAATAATCTTTATGTGCATTGAGCTAATGTTAAATGCTGTTAATATGTTACTTACTGCCTTCTCTACCTTTCATGGTGATGAATCAGGACAAGTGATGGTATTTTTTATTATGGCTGTAGCCGCTGCAGAAGTTGCAGTAGGTTTAGCAATACTTGTAATGATTTATAATAATATCAGAACGGTTGATGTTGATGAATTAAATAAACTCCAAGGATAACAATCGAATAAATAAAATACACGAACTTAAAAATTATGGTTCAATTTGCCTGGCTAATACCTTTACTTCCACTTCTAGGATTTATCATAGTGGGAGTTTTAAATAAAAGACTCAATGTTGCAATGAGTGGCGGAATTGCTTCTGCTGCCGTTTTGTTTTCATTTATAATCTCAGCAATAATTTTTGGCGAAGTCGCAAAGGAAAGTTCTATTCCTGAAAGAGTAGTTCTTTATGATTGGATTTCTTCTGGAAACCTTTCGATATCGTTCTCATTCTTAATTGATCGCCTTTCAGTAATCATGCTGATGGTAGTAACGGGAGTAGGCGCACTCATTCATTTGTACTCGATTGGATACATGAGTCATGAACAAGATCATCCACGATTCTTTTCGTATTTGAATTTGTTTATATTCTTTATGTTGCTATTAGTTTTAGGATCTAACTACATTGTGATGTTTGTTGGTTGGGAGGGAGTAGGCCTATGTTCTTATTTGTTAATTGGATTTTGGTTTAAGAATATTGATTATAGTAATGCTGCTAAAAAAGCGTTTATCATGAATCGTATTGGCGATCTTGGATTATTGCTAGGCGTATTTTTGATTTATATGACATTTGGAAGTGTAAACTTTAACGAAGTGTTTATTTCAGCAGCTAATCTTCCTCAAAACAATGCTGCTGTAACTGCAATTTGTTTATTGTTATTTGTTGGGGCAATGGGTAAGAGCGCTCAGATTCCTTTATATACATGGTTGCCTGATGCAATGGCGGGTCCAACTCCTGTATCGGCGTTGATTCACGCGGCTACGATGGTAACTGCGGGTATATACATGATCGTTAGGTCAAATGTTTTATATGCTTTAAGTCCAGATGCTTCCTCTATAGTTGCGTTCGTTGGAATTGCTACTGCATTTTTTGCTGCAACTATCGGATTAAAGCAAAACGACATTAAAAAAGTATTGGCTTATTCTACAGTAAGTCAGTTAGGATATATGTTCGTTGCGTTAGGAGTAGGTGCTTATCAAACAGCGCTTTTTCATGTAATCACACATGCATTCTTTAAAGCATTATTGTTCTTAGGTGCAGGAAGCGTTATTCATGCGATGAGTGGCGAGCAAGATGTTCG
>Ga0114967_10002734_pt1 | contig 14670 bp, 11 predicted proteins | sample M_130628_MF_Meta_FD_92639 | JGI IMG/M metagenome (GOLD analysis project Ga0114967, IMG submission 92639) | Freshwater microbial communities from Lake Montjoie, Canada to study carbon cycling - M_130628_MF_MetaG | ecosystem: Environmental > Aquatic > Freshwater > Lake | place: Lake Montjoie... | reverse complement strand
GATGACATCGGGTTGGAATTGTTCGATATCGGCTTTACAGATTTTGATATTGTTGAGTATGGTTTTTAGATTCATGACCACTTCGGCAAATCCCATGAAGGCTAAATCGCGGTAGTGCTTTACCAGAGTGCCTCCCGCTTGTTGCATGAGGTCACCGCCCCAAAATCGAATAGTTGCGGTGGCATCTTCTTTATAAAGAGCCTTCATTAAATTAGCGCCATGTAAATCTCCGGAGGCTTCGCCGGCTATGATGTAGTATTTCATGTGAGGTTGGCCTATTTAAAAGGTGAAGCAATAAATTGTTTCTTCGAGTGTCATAAATTCCAAGTGTTTAGTTGGGCAATCGCATGATGGGCGGTTAAGTCAAATTGCAAGGGTACAATGGAAATGTATCCATGGGCTAGGGCCCATTCATCGGTGTCTTCCCCCTTGTCTTGGTTGACGAATTCCCCCGTTAGCCAGTAATAATCTTTGCCAAAGGGCGTTTGTCTTTTGTCGAAGCGTTCCATCCATAGGGCTTTGGCTTGGCGGCAAATTTTGATTCCTTTGATTTCGTCTTCTTTAAGTTTTGGAAAATTAACGTTGAGCACGGTTCCTTCCATCATTTTCTTATTAAGGACTTCTAGGGCAATTTTCTTTATAAAAGGTTTTATCGCTTCAAAGTCGGCATTCCAAGCATAATCCAACAGTGAGAATCCGATGGCGGGTATGCCTTCAATACCGGCCTCTACCGCGGCACTCATGGTACCTGAATAGATGACATTAATCGAAGAATTTGAGCCATGGTTGACGCCTGACACGCATAAATCAGGTTTCTTTTTTAAGATCTCGTTTACGGCCAACTTCACACAATCTACGGGAGTTCCGGAGCAGGCATATTCTGTAATTTCCGCGTGTTCGCTCGAGACTTTGTTGAGGTATAAGGTACTGTTGATGGTGATGGCGTGGCCCATAGCACTTTGTGGGCTATCGGGAGCGACTACGATTACGTTTCCAATTTCGGCCATAACCGCAATTAGGGCTCTTATACCGGGGGCGTTGATGCCGTCATCGTTTGTGACTAAAATGGTGGGTTTGGAATTCATTTTACCGTTTTATGGATTATAGCACGATTTTTGAAGGTGCTTATTGGCGTACAAAATTAACTTTTTTTAAAGTTTTATAAAGGTACATTTTTAATAACTTTGAACCATTAGGTGTCGTAAGACAATATAATAATGTTTTTAACAAAAAATTATCGCCATAAGAAAAGGACAGCCTAGTTTTTTGTTTATTTTAGACCCAAGATTAATGAAAATTATACTTCAATTTATGAAAAGAAACTATAAAATACTGCTGGTAGTACTAACGTTATCGGTAGCGCTATGGAGTTTTATGCCGAAACAAAAGGTTGCAACCGATCCCGAAAAAGACAAATTGCTGTTGGAACTGTTGACTTTTGTTATTGAAAAAGGGCATTATAACCCGGCAGCGATAGACGATACGTTTTCAAAAGGTGTTTACAAGGATTATTTGAATGCCTTAGATCCGTCAAAACGTTTCTTTTTGCAATCGGACATCGATGAGTTTGTTAAATATGAAACCGAATTGGATGATCAGATTAAAAACAAAGACTTATCCTTTTTTGATTTGACCTATAATCGTTTGATGCAACGTATGGAAGAAAGTAAAAGCTATTATAAAGAAGCTTTGGCTGAACCGTTTGATTACAAAAAAGACGAGTCCTTTAATACCGATTACGAGAAGATGCCTTTTGCAAAGTCAACTGCTGAGTTGAAAGAGCGTTGGAGATTGCAAGTGAAATTATCTGCTTTGTCTTCTTTGGTAGAGAAGCAAAAGTTGCAAGAAGATTTAGCTAAGGATGCCAATAAAACTATTGAAGAGAAATTAGCAGACTATCGCAAAGATTCTAATGGTGAAATTACTGCTGAAATGGAGAAAAAATTTAGAGAGGACGATGCGAAGCGTAAAGCTGAGAAGCCGAAGACCTATGCCGAATTAGAGAAATCTACCCGTGAGGCTACTTTAAATTCGTTGAACGACAACTTTAGTTTTATCAAGGATTTGGACCGAGAGGATTGGTTTTCGATTTATGTGAACGCTATAGCATCGCGATTTGATCCTCATACTTCTTATTTTGGACCATCAGAAAAAGAGAAATTTGATGTCAGTATGAGTGGAAAGCTAGAGGGAATTGGTGCCCGTTTACAAAAGAAAGGTGATTTCACTGAGATTTCAGAATTAATTTCGGGCGGTCCTGCATGGAGAGGCAAGCAATTAGAATCGGGTGATGTTATTTTGAAAGTGGCTCAGAAAGATGCTGAAGCTGTGGATGTAGTAGGTATGCGTCTTGACGATGTGGTAAAAAAAATCAAGGGACCTAAAGGAACTGAGGTACGATTGACTGTGAAAAAGCAAGACGGTACGATTAAAGTTATTACGATTATTAGAGATGAGGTTGAGATTGAAGAGACCTATGTTAAGTCTAGTGTGGTGGAGAAAGACGGATATAAGTACGGTGTGATTTATTTGCCAAAATTCTATATTGACTTTGAAGATCAAAACAGTCGTGATGCTGGTAAAGACGTTGCGCAAGAAGTAGAGCGTTTGAAAGCGGAAGGAGTTCAAGGGATTGTTATGGATGTTCGTGATAATGGAGGGGGTTCTTTGAAAACGGTGGTTGATATCGCGGGCTTATTTATAGAGCAAGGTCCGATAGTTCAAATAAAATCGGCTGCGGGTAAGAAAGAAGTATTATTTGATCGTGATTCAAAAGTGCAATGGGATGGACCATTGGTGATTATGATTAATGAGTTTTCGGCTTCGGCTTCTGAGATTTTGGCGGCGGCTATCCAAGATTATAAGCGTGGTGTTATTATAGGGAGTAAGCAATCGTATGGTAAAGGAACGGTTCAGAATGTGATTGATTTGAATCAATTTGTGCGAGGAAGTACTTATGGCGATTTAGGAGCGTTGAAAACGACAACCCAGAAATTTTATAGAATCAACGGTGGCTCGACGCAATTAGAAGGTGTTAAGAGTGATATTGCTATTCCAGACCGTTATGCCTATTTGAAAATGGGCGAGAAGGATATCGATAATGCGATGCCTTGGGATAAGATCGATCCAGCGGATTACCATGTTTGGAACAAGCAGAACAATTTTGATTTGGCCATTGCCAAAAGTAGAGAGCGCATGTCGAATAATGCGCAAATGAAATTGATTGATGATAATGCTAAATGGTTGGATGAGCGCAATAAAGAAAACGTTTATAGTTTGAATATTGATAAATTCAAAGCAGAACAGAAGTCGTTAGAAGAAAAGAGTAAAAAATACAAATCTATTGTAGACTATAAGAACTTGTTTGAGTTCAAGTCATTGCCTTATGAATTGGCTGCCATGAAAAAAGATAATGTATTGAAAGAGAAAAGAGATCGTTGGCACGAGAGTTTGTCCAAAGACATTTATATCGAAGAGGCGATTCACATTTTAAATGATCTACAATCGGAGAACAATAAGGGATTGACTAATAAAGTAAAAAAAGATAAAGCCGTTAAATCCTAAGTTTTTACAGTATAAAATGAAAAGCCACCTGCGATAGGTGGCTTTTTTTATAGGTATTTTTTAGGGAATTAAATCTTACCACTCATTCACTTTGTTGGCATCCATTTTAAGGAAAATAAATAATAATATGGTAAAACCCCATAGTCCAGAACCACCATAGGAAAAGAAGGGTAGGGGTACTCCGATTGTAGGGAATATTCCGGCTACCATGGCGATATTGACAAAGAAGTGAATGAATAGAATACTGGCTACGCAATAACCATAAACGCGGCTAAATTTAGTCTTTTGCCGTTCGGCTAAATAAATGATGCGCAGAATAAGGAATAGAAAAAGCGCGATAACAAAAAGCGAGCCCACAAAACCCCATTCTTCGCCCACGGTTGTAAAGATATAATCCGTGTGTTGTTCAGGAACGAAACCTCCTTTGGTTTGCGTACCTTCTAGGTATCCTTTGCCAAACCAGCCTCCTGATCCAATAGCAATTTCGGATTGGTTCGTGTTATATCCTATGCCTTTCATGTCAACTTCTTTTCCTAAGATGATGTTGAAACGGTCTCGGTGGTGCTGTTGGAACACGTTAGTGAAAACGTAATCTACTGAAAACACAAAGCCACCAATGAGAAGGAATATGATGGAGCTTAACATCCAATTTCTATTAATGATGCGGCTACGGTAATAAATCAAAATAATGACGGCTAGGGCTACTCCCGTTACAATTAACGGTTTGATGAGTAAGGCTAAAACGAATAAAACTAAGGCAATAAATCCTGTCCAAACATACCAGGAGGGTAGACCTTCTCTGTATAATACGAGGATGAATACGCTATAAATTAGGGCACTTCCTGGGTCATGTGGTATGATTAACATGATTGGAAGGCCTAATATTCCCAGTGCTTGAATTTGCCGATTCGTGTCTTTTAGATTGACTTGTACATCGCTTAAGTACTTAGCTAAAGCTAGGGCTGTGGCGGCCTTAACAAATTCTGAGGGTTGTAATCCAAAGGAGCCAAAAGAATACCAATTGGCTTGACCCTTGATTGTTTTTCCGAATACAAAGAGTCCCGCCAAGGAAAGTAATCCTACGATATAAATTACACTAGAAAATTTTTCATAAAACTTGCCGTCTACGGATAAGACTACAAAGATTAAAGGAATCGATAGAATGATGAACATAAACTGTTTTCCATAAATCTGCGTGAAATCAAATATCGAAGTTTCGTCGGCTACGGAAGACAAGGACGAGGAATAGATGTTTAACCAACCTAATATTACTAAGGTAATATAGATGCCAACACTCATCCAGTCGAGATTATTTGTTACACTTTGATTCTTCATTTTGGGTAACGATTACGTTTTAGGTGTTGTACTTGATTTAATACTACTACTGTCTTTAGCTGGTACTTTTATCGTTTCTTTATCGGGGTTGGCCACTTTGGTATTGATTAAAGTGTCTTTAACCGGTTTGGCAATAAATCGATTGTATTCGGGCTGTAAATCTTTGGCTAGGATTCTAGTTTCAAGATCTTTACGGGTGATTTTGCGTTTGATGTATTTTTCAATCATTAAACTGGCGATGGGACCTGCAATGGTCGCTCCAAATCCGCCGTTTTCCACTAATATAGCGATCGCAATTTTTGGATTGTCTTTTGGTGCAAAGGCTACAAAGATGGAGTGGTCTTTCAATTGGACGCGTTTCCCGTCCACTTTGGCAAAATTCTCAGCGGTTCCTGTTTTACCGCAGATGTCGATTCCGGGTACATTTAAGCCGTGAGCCGTACCAAAGTTGTAAACATCAAAGAGTCCACTGATCATGGTCTCAAAGTGTCTTCTGTCGATCGTGGCCACGTGTTTGGTGGTGAATTTTTTATCAATGATTTGTCCTTTGATTCTTCTCACGATGTGAGGGGTGAAATAATAACCTCTATTTGCAACGGTGGCCATCATGTTGGCCAATTGCATCGGTGTCATTAAAACTTCACCTTGTCCGATCGCATTCGAAACAATGGTTTTACTGCTCCAACGCCATCCTTTGTATACTTTGTTATAGGTTTTGGATGTTGGGATATTTCCTTTTCTTCCGGTAGGTAAGTCATAGCCCATAAATTGTCCCAGCCCAAATGTTTTTAAGTGTTTACTCCAAACATCGACTCCTACAGAGGCATCAGAGAACTTGTCGAGCGTTCGCATATAGGAAGTAGAGAAGAAGGTATTGCAAGATTCGTAGATTCCGCGGTGTAGTTGCATTGCACCGCCATGGCAGTGGCATCTCATAAAGCGGCCTGGCGCAAAACTAAACCCGTGATTACAAACTACTGTGGTATTTTCATCGATGGCATTTTCTTGTAATGCTATTAATCCCGTTAAGATTTTAAAAGGAGAGCCGGGAGGGTATTGTGCTAGAAGACCTCTATCGTACAATGGTTTGGCAATAGAGTCATGATAGAGCATGGTATAATTTTTTGAACGCTGACGCCCTACTAAAATGGCAGGATCATAGGAAGGAGCGGTTACTAAGGCAAGAATTTCCCCGGTTTTTGGTTCGATGGCAACAATACCGCCTCGTTTGTTTACCATTAATTGTTCGCCATATTTTTGCAATTCCCCATCGATTGAAAGGTTGATATCTTTTCCTTGAACGGCGATAGTATCAAATTTACCATCTTTATAGGAGGCTATTTCGCGGTTGTATTTGTCTTTTTGGATGTATTTTACCCCTTTAATGCCGCGCAAAATTTCCTCATAGCTTTCCTCTACGCCTTGACGACCAATTAAGTCTCCGCTGTTGTAGTATTTGTTTTTTTCGATGATTTTATCATTTACCTGAGTAATGAATCCAAATACGTTGGAGCCATAAGGAACTTGGTAATCGCGTAGTGCACGTTTTTGAATATAGAATCCTGTAAAAATGCGTTGCACTTCCTGAAAGGCAGCATATTCTTTTTTGTTGAGTTGGGATAAAAACACCGACGGTAATCGTGGGCTATAAACATTAGCTTTAGCCATTTTTTTAAGAAAGTCTTCTTTGGTGATTTTAAGCAAAGCACAGAATTCGGTTGTGTCAATATCTTTAACGTCCTTCGGTATCACCATGATGTCATAAGAAGGTTGATTGGCTACCAATAGTTTGCCAAAGCGATCATAGATGTATCCTCTTTCAGGATAATCGTATTTGATTTTGATGGCGTTGTTATCTGATTTTAATTTTAGGGAATCGTCAATTACTTGGAGGTAAAATAAGCGGATTACCAATAAAATTGTTGCAATGAAAATGATTGTGGGTAACAAAACTTTTCTCATCGTTTGCTTGGCTTAATAAGGTAGATAATGATGATACAAGTAATGATGGTAAAGAGCGTACTTAAAACGGTGCGAACAAGAATTTCCCAAAGAAAGGTAATCTTGAAAACTTCGAGGATAAAAAGTACAAAGTGGTGTAGTATTACCGCAAGCAATATAAACGAAAAGCGTTCTGGAGTTAGTACGTCATTAAGTTTTACGGTTTGGTATTCATAACTTAAACCGAATGAAAACTTAAAAATAGCGGGTCTGTAGTAAGCTAGCAGCAAGCAAGCTGCGGCATGTACTCCTCCAGAATTCCAGAACATGTCCATCAATAGGCCTAAAAAAAAGCTTGCCACTAATAAGCCAGTTTTGTTTCCGTTTACTGGATATAAGATGATGAAAAGCACGTATGGGAATGGGTTGATGAATCCAAAGAGGTCAATTCTATTGAATATCAAAACTTGCGCTGCTAGGAGCAAGACAAAGCGGGCGCTATTTCCAAGTACGGCACTATTCATCTTTATTGTTTTGATTTTCTAGATTAGTAATTTCTTCTGCGTCTTTGTTCTTGATGATATATACATGACCTAAATTAGTCATATCATTGAATAATTTGATGTCCAGGGTATAGTAATGCGTTACATCATCGATATAAACTTTGTCGATGGTACCGATGCCAATGTTTTCGGGGAAAATGATTGATTCTCCACCCGTTACGATTGTGTCTCCCTTGCGAACGCCAGCTAATCTTGGAACATCAATGAGTTGCACAAAACCTGTATTTTTGCCATTCCAAACAAGCGATCCAAAGTGATTGGACTTCTTTATTTTGGCATTGATTTTTGATTCGATATTTAAGATGCTAATTACGGTGGCATAATTTTTTGACGTATTGTCCACGATACCTACAATTCCAGCACTATTGATTACGCCCATTTTTGGTTTTACGCCAGCGATTGCCCCTTTGTTGATGGTCAAGAAGTTTTCGTAGACACTATAAGAGTTATGGGTAACTTTAGCAACAATGATATCTGTTTTTTTAACTCCTCTCACACTGTCAATTTCAGGCGCTGTGGTAGTATCTTTTAAATTGAACAGCAATGTTTTTAATCTAGCATTTTCTAAGGCAAGCTCTTCATTTTGTTCTTTCAGTCCGAAATATTCGTTGACATTATTTATTTTTTCATAGATGCCGCCGGTAAAGAAATTGGCTGAACTTATGACTTTGCTCTTGTGGTAGGAATGCGATTGTACGGTAAGGGAAAGCGATATGACTAAAAGCAGCAAAAACAGTAAGCGATTACTGTTTTTTAGTATGAAATTAAAAATTTGCTGCATCGTAAAAAATTAAATTTTTTTATATAATCAAATCTTAAAATTCAAATTCCAAGGGATACCCGTTTGAGCTTCATTGGAAATTAGAATTTGTTATTTGGTTTTTACTTGATAAGTATGCTTCGGAATTTAGGAATGTTTTTAAGTGCCATACCCGTACCACGAACTACAGCTCGTAAGGGGTCTTCGGCAATATACACTGGTAAATCTGTTTTTTGCGAGATACGTTTGTCCAAACCTCTGAGCATCGAACCTCCACCTGCAAGGTAAATACCGGTATTGTAAATATCGGCAGCTAATTCAGGAGGGGTTTGTGACAACGTTTCCATGATAGCATCTTCGATACGTTGGATTGATTTATCTAAAGCTTTTGCTATTTCTCGGTAAGACACTTCAACTTGTTTTGGTTTACCGGTCAATAAATCTCTTCCTTGTACAGACATGTCGTCTGGTGGCGTTTCTAGGTCATCAGTCGCAGCACCTATGGTAATTTTGATTTTTTCTGCGGTGCTTTCTCCAACAAATAGGTTGTGTTGCGTTCTCATGTAGTAAACGATATCATTAGTGAAAACGTCACCCGCAATTTTAACCGATTTGTCGCAAACAATACCACCTAGGGCAATTACTGCAATTTCAGTCGTACCCCCGCCGATATCCACAATCATATTTCCTTTGGGTTGCATGATATCGATTCCGATACCAATAGCTGCCGCCATTGGCTCATGAATTAGATATACTTCTTTTCCGTTTACCCGTTCACAAGATTCTTTAACAGCGCGCATTTCAACTTCAGTAATACCTGAAGGAATACACACGACCATTCGAAGCGCTGGAGTAAACATTTTTTTCTTTAACGCCGGTATACTTTTTATGAACATGCTGATCATTTTTTCGGATGCATCAAAATCGGCTATTACCCCATCTTTTAGAGGTCTTATGGTTTTTATGTTTTCATGTGTTTTACCCTGCATCATGTTGGCTTCTTTACCAACGGCGATGATTTTGCCCGAAATACGGTCGCGCGCTACAATAGAGGGGCTATCAATTACAACTTTATCATTGTGAATTATCAGAGTGTTTGCTGTACCAAGGTCAATTGCTATATCCTCGGTCATGAAATCAAAAAATCCCATATGTTTTTAGTAGGGTTTAAATGTTTATAATTTAGTAACGTACAAAGTTAAACAAATTAATGTTTGAAATGACGTGTTCCTGTAAATACCATAGCAACTTTATTTTCATTGCAAAAATCAATACTTAACTCGTCTTTGATGGAGCCTCCTGGCTGAATAACCGCTGTAATTCCTGCCTTGTGCGCTATTTCAACGCAATCAGGAAAGGGGAAAAATGCATCGCTGGCCATCACGGCACCGTTAAGATCAAAACCAAAAGCATTCGCTTTTTCAATCGCTTGTTTCAAAGCGTCTACTCTTGAAGTCTGTCCTGTACCCGATGCTACTAATGTACTGTTTTTTGCAAAAACAATAGTATTTGATTTGGTGTTTTTACAAATTTTAGATGCAAACAGTAAATCGTCAATTTCTTGCTTACTAGGGGTTGTATTCGTTACTGTTTTTAAGTCCTCTTTTTGATCGGTTGCATTATTCCGATCTTGAACCAATAGACCGTTTAGACAAGTTCTTACTTGACTGTTTGGCAGTGGAACCTCGTGCTGTATTAAAATAATTCGATTTTTCTTTTCTGCTAAAATAGCGATCGCATCCTCGTCATAACTTGGTGCAATTACCACTTCGCAAAATAAACTGTTGATTTCCGTTGCTGTAGCAAAATCAATAGGGCCATTAGCAATCAAAACACCACCAAAAGCTGAGGTTGGGTCGCCTGCTAATGCAGCTAAATAAGCTTCTTTCATGGTACTTCTTGTTGCTAAACCGCAGGCGTTATTGTGTTTTAGAATAGCGAAAGTTGGATCGTTTTGTTTAAATTCTAAAATTAAATTCACAGCTGCATCTACGTCTAAAAGGTTGTTGTATGACAATTCTTTTCCGTGAAGTTTGGTAAACATTTTGTCAAATTCGCCAAAGAAAAAGCCTTTTTGATGTGGGTTTTCCCCGTAGCGTAAAATCTGACCGTTATCGATACTGGTTTTGAAATACGTTTCTTCTGTATTGAAATAATTAAAAATCGCAGTGTCATAGTGTGAAGATACATGGAAGGCTTTGGTGGCCAATAGTCTTCTTTGTTCTAGGGTAGTTGCGCCATTTTGAGTGGAAATATATTCTAAAAGCATTGCATATTCATTTACCGAAGCGACAATGACGGTGTCTTTAAAGTTTTTGGCTGCCGCGCGAATAAGGGAAATGCCACCAATATCTATTTTTTCGATAATTTCGGCTTCACTTGCACCAGAGGCAACGGTTTTTTCAAACGGATATAAATCAACAATGACTAAGTCAATTTGGGGGATGTTAAACTCCGCCATTTGTTGCACGTCGCTAGGATTGTCTTGACGGTTTAGAATGCCTCCAAAAATTTTGGGGTGTAAAGTTTTTACTCGTCCGCCTAAGATCGAAGGATATGAGGTTACATCTTCCACAGGAACCACTGGAATGTCTAAGTTTTTGATAAATTCTTCGGTTCCACCCGTTGAATAAAGGGTTACGTTTTGTTCGTGTAGTTTGCGAACAATAGGCTCAAGTCCGTCTTTTGAAAAGACTGAAATTAAGGCTGTTTGAATCGTTTTAGTAGTACTCATCGTGTGTTGTTTTTTAAGGGCACAAAAGTAGTTTTTTTAAGTTCAATTTTCAAAGGATTGCTCACGAGATTTTTGCTTTGTTGCTATCGATTTTCCGCTGTTTCCTTTTACTAGTTTTTCCTGAACGGTTTAAGGCAAAAAAATCACCATGGTGATTTAAAATACGGGTCAGGTAAAGGTCGTTCATCCCGAACGATCCAGTATTTTGTTTGTGTTGAATTAGCGGCATTTTGATACGGTTCGGATGTTTTTTTACTGCGATTTATCGACAGATATTTGTGGAATAGGGACTAGTGATCATCAGTGACGGCTAAAGTTTCTCATTAAAACCCGTAACAATTCGAATATTGTAAACACTAATAACTTAAATTTGACGTAGAAAATAAATCCAATATGCTTCTGTACTTCCGATTGTTAAAAGAAAGTTTTGCTTTTGCTATGAATGCCTTGCGTAATAATAAATTGCGCACTATGCTTTCGTTGTTGGGCGTGACCATTGGTATTTTTTCCATCATCGCCGTATTGGCGGCGGTAGATTCTTTGGATCAAAAAATTCAAAGTGACTTAAGTACCCTTGATAAAAACACAATCTATTTGACAAGTCAAAGTTTTGGGCCAACAGAAGTCCCTCGATGGAAAAGAGAACAGTTTCCCAATGTGACTTTTGAAGAGTACCAGTATATTAAGGGGTCAGTTGAAAATGTAGAAAATACTTGTTTTCAATATTTTGCTTCTAGTCAAAACATTTCTTTTGAATCGAATACGGCTGACAATGTCAATATGGTAGCGGTAACTTCTGAATTTGTTGATATTCAGCGTATGGAGTTTTCAGAAGGACGTTTTTTTAATGAGTCGGAATCTACTTCTGGTAGACAAGTCGTTGTGTTAGGCTATGATATTGCCAAAAATCTCTTCGATGCTTTGGAACCGATTGGGAAAACGGTTCGTATTTATGGGCAACGTTTTACCGTGATAGGTGTAACGAAAAAGAAAGGTAATTCGGGTATCGATATTGGAGGAGGTGATGATACATCGGCATTTTTTCCTTCTGCCTTTCTGCGTCGAATTTACGGAGACAACAATCCACAAGTACTTCCAGTTATCGTAATTAAACCAGAAAAGGGAACCGATATGGCAGCCTTGAAGGGAGCTATTTCTCAAAAGCTTCGCAATTTTAGAGGTGTTAAGCAAGGAGATATAGATAATTTTTTTGTCAATGTACTGTCTGGACTTACTGATATGATTGATAGTATATTAGGAAATGTTCGAATGGGAGGGATCTTAATAAGTTTCTTTTCATTTTTAGTAGGCGGTTTTGGAATTGCCAATATTATGTTTGTTTCGGTAAAGGAACGAACCAATTTAATTGGAATTCAGAAGTCCCTCGGAGCCAAAAACAAATTCATCTTGTTTCAATTCTTATTTGAAGCGATTATTCTTTGTTTGATAGGCGGAGTGATTGGTTTAATTATTGTTTGGCTATTGGCTATGTTACTGACTAAAGTGCTTGATTTTGAATTTGTCTTGAGTATGACCAATGTGCTTATCGGTACTGGTTTATCCGTCGTAGTGGGATTGATTTCAGGAATTTTGCCTGCTGTTTCAGCTTCTAAGTTGGATCCAGTTGAAGCCATTAGAAGTGGTATGTAATACTGTTCAATAACACAGAACTTTAAAACATAAAAAAGACACAAGTGAAAGCTTGTGTCTTTTTTTTTCGAATAACGAATAGAATCTTATCGAATATCTTGATTTAAAATCAGGTCAATGTACAAGTTGATTTTGTCTTTCAATTCTTTTCGAGGTGTGATGAAGTCCAGGAATCCATGATCGACAACGAACTCAGCCGTTTGGAATCCTTATGTCCATTTTCTACTCCCGTTGAGAGTAGGAAGAGACTACCAGAAGTGGGGTCTAATCTTCTTAAATTTTAGAATATTCTCTTGTAACAGTAATTGTGCTATTGATCCATTGAGTAGTGGCAGCGTTATAAGTTGTTGGATAAGATTGCTCTATGGTTTGAATTAATTTATCTCCAATCAGTTCATAATTCAAGGTGTAAGGAACAAAATTAAAATTGCTAATCATTTCTTTGAATTGCAACTCAATTGTATTTTCGTCAATCATTTTATAATCTCCATAGTACTCAAAACCTGTAGTGATTCCTTCGACACAGAAATAGTCTTTAATTGAGTCGTCTTGATTTCCATGGCAAGCGAGTGGTGAACTTGAAAAACGAAAGTTGCCTTCATTGAACTGGTTAAACTGAAAGCCTTCGTTGCTGATACAATCAAATTCTAGAGTCATGTCTGTTGTGGCTATTCCGTCGAGATTCAAGTCAATAGGCTGGGAAGTTTTTAAAGCAGTCAATTTCCATTGATAATTCGTAATAGCAGAAGAATCTATCGAATCTCCCCCACTAGAACAGGATGCCAATACTATAAAAAAGAATAATAAAACGTAGTATTTTTTCATCGCAAAAAAGTAATAAATAAAGATGTAAAAAGACACAAGCTTTAACTTGTGTCTTTTTTTTAGCATATAATTTGAATCTTATCGTATATCTTGATTTAAAATCAGGTCAATATACAAGTTGATTTTATCTTTTAATTCTTTACGTGGTGTGATGAAGTCAAGGAATCCATGATCGAGAACGAACTCAGCCGTTTGGAATCCTTCGGGTAAGTCTTTACCAGTAGTATCGCGCACAACACGTGGGCCTGCAAAACCAATAAGTGCTCCTGGCTCAGAAATGTTGATGTCTCCTAGCATAGCGTAGGACGCTGTGGTTCCGCCCGTTGTTGGGTCGGTACACAACGAAATGTAGGGGATTTTAGCCTCAGCTAATTGGGCTAATTTGGCAGATGTTTTAGCGAGTTGCATTAATGAATAGGCTGCTTCCATCATACGAGCTCCTCCTGATTTTGAAATCATAACAAAAGGAATTTTGTTTTTGATGGAGTAATCGATACCTCGAGCAATTTTCTCCCCTACGACAGCTCCCATAGAACCACCTATGAAGGCGAAGTCCATACAGCAGACTACTAAGTCTTTTCCCTTAGATTTACCTACGCCCGTGCGAACAGCATCTTTCAATCCTGTTTTATCAATCGCATCTTTCAGACGCTCAGCATATTTTTTGGTATCTACAAAGTGCAAAGGGTCTTTAGAGGTCATTTTTGCATCTAGCTCTTTGAATTCATTATTGTCAAATAAGATTTCGAAGTATTCTTTACTACCAATACGTACGTGAAAATCATCTTCTGGGCTTACCCAAAGGTTTCTTGCCAATTCGTCTTGGTCGATGATTTTTCCCGTAGGGGACTTGTACCAAAGTCCTTTTGGAACGTCTTTTTTATCTTCTGTTGCGGTTGTAATCCCTTTTTCTGTTCTTTTAAACCAAGCCATAATTAAAAGTGAATTATGCATTTTGCCTAATGAATAAAGTCAATTCACAGGACAAAATTTGAATTTATAATGTGTTAACGTTGTTTAAGTCGGCAAAAGCTTGTTCTAATCTTTTATTGAACGTTAATTCTCCTTCTCTTATCCATTTTCTTGGATCGTAGTGTTTCTTATTTGGGGTATCCGCTCCTTCTGGGTTTCCAATTTGAGATTTAAGGTATTCAATATTGTTAACCATATAGTCGCGTATTCCTTCTGTATACGCAAATTGTAGGTCGGTATCAATATTCATTTTGATAACACCATACGAAATAGCCTCTCTAATTTCTTCAAGTGTTGAACCTGAACCACCGTGGAAAACGAAATCT
>Ga0114967_10002731_pt1 | contig 14680 bp, 13 predicted proteins | sample M_130628_MF_Meta_FD_92639 | JGI IMG/M metagenome (GOLD analysis project Ga0114967, IMG submission 92639) | Freshwater microbial communities from Lake Montjoie, Canada to study carbon cycling - M_130628_MF_MetaG | ecosystem: Environmental > Aquatic > Freshwater > Lake | place: Lake Montjoie... | reverse complement strand
TGACTTCAACCCACTTGAATTCGCCATGCCCGATACTGTAGACGCAGTTTCCTGCTCGGTTATGGCGATACTTCGCAAACTCACTAGCGTTTACCGAATGGCAACCCCTAAATCGTCTCCAACTCCCGACCTCACACGTGCTGCCGAGGTCACTGAATTAGCCCGTCAAATTGTTGGAAACGGTGTGCGTACGCTGGCTTCACAAGGTGGACCAGACGTTCACCAAGTACTTGCCTACGATCTTGCGCACTCGGCAGCTGCGGTTGAAACTGCACGGTCCCTCATTGACTATGGCAGCAAGGGAAACACCGAGGCACTCATTACTTGTGCATTCGTTGCCGACATGTTGCAAGAAGTGAGCACTCGCCTACTTGGTCGCGAAGACATGTGGGGAGTTGAGAAGAATCCACTTGCACCTGCGCATGCATTCATGACCACATTTCGTGAGCCTGAATTTTTAGCATCGCTTGCTTTTGTTGCCGGCCCTCGTCACCTTGAAGACGAATTTGAGATGGTGCAAGACACGTTCCGCAGCTTTGCAACAAAAGTTATTGCACCGCACGCAGAACATGTGCATCGCCACAACGCAGATGTTCCTGAAGAAATCATTTCTGGTCTTTCCGAACTCGGCGCATTCGGACTTTCAGTTCCTTCTGAATACGGTGGCTTCAGCGAAGGTGGCGATGGCGAATACATGGCCAACTGCATTGCAACTGAAGAATTGTCGCGTGCTTCGCTTGGTATCGGTGGATCGCTCATCACGCGCCCAGAAATTCTCACGCGCGCACTGGTTAACGGTGGAACCGAAGCACAAAAACAAGAGTGGCTGCCAAAACTTGCAACTGCCGAAGTGATGGCCGCGGTTGCAGTAACCGAACCTGACTATGGAAGCGATGTTGCAAACCTCACCACCATGGCGGTGAAGGGTACGAACGAAGCAGGCGTCGAGGGATACGTCATTAATGGCGTAAAGACATGGTGCACTTTTGCGGCTCGCGCCAACGTGTTGATGTTGCTTGCACGCACAGACCCCGATCGCAGCAAAACCCATCGTGGTCTCAGCTTGTTTATCGTTCCTAAACCTCAAGGCGAAGCACACGGCTTCATGTTCAAGCAACCTGGTGGCGGAAAAATGGAAGGTCGCCCAATTGACACCATTGGCTATCGCGGTATGCATAGCTACGAAATCGCTATTGAAAATTGGTTTGTTCCTGCGGACCATTTGATTGGCGAAGAGTCAGGACTTGGTAAAGGTTTCTATTACCAAATGAGTGGTTTCGAAAACGGACGTTTGCAAACCGCTGCGCGTGCAGTTGGCGTGATGCAGGCTGCATACGAATCGGCTGTGGAATACGCAAACAACCGAAAAGTATTTGGCCACAACATCGCCGAGTACCAACTCACTCAGGTGAAGCTTGGCCGCATGGCGGTAATCACGCAGGCTTCACGACAGTTCTCGTACGCAGTTGCCAAATTGATGGGCAAGGGCCAAGGCCAAATGGAAGCCAGCATGGTGAAGGCCTACGTATGCAAAGCCGCCGAATGGGTGTCGCGCGAAGCAATGCAAATTCATGGTGGTTTTGGTTATGCCGAGGAATACTCGGTCAGCCGCCTCTTCGTAGATGCTCGCGTGCTATCAATCTTTGAAGGCGCAGACGAAACGTTGTGTTTGAAAGTGATCGCTCGCCGGTTAGTCGAAGAGTCAAACGCTAAATAAACGCAAGCAAGTCGTGTAACGAGCTAATTCGCTCGCAGTCATAACTGGCGTGATCGTTGTATGGGTCAAGCAATATTGGGTGAAGTCCCGCATTGCGCGCGCCAACTACGTCATTGACATACGAATCACCAACGTAGGCAATTCGGTCGTTGCCTATCCCCTTGTCATTCATGAGCGCAATCGCATCGCGGAATACTCCTGCGTGTGGCTTTGCCGTTCCTATGACATGTGAATCGGTGACAACGAGCACTGGAACTCCAGCACCTGTTCCCACCTGGCAAATGCACTGATTGGCAAGCGTTGCTTCCACCTGGCCACTGGCATTCGACACGATGCCGATCGGTAATCCCTGCAAGTGCATGCGCCACAACGCGGCTGCTGATTCAAGAATTGGGTACCGCCATAAAAACGGCGAAAACATTTTTTGCAACTGTTCGCTCGCAGTTACTGCAGCAGTTCCAGTAATTCCCGCGGCCTCTACATATGCGTCACGGTATGGGTCCCAGCTAAATCCTTCAATGGTTTCACGCGCTAGTTCGGACGCAATGCTGTCCAAACGCTCCATGCCCGCATAGTGGGCACGCATCATTTTCTCTACAGAACCATCGCCACCATGCGCGCGAACAATTGCGCCTAGCGAAATGGGGTCAGGTAATAGAAAGATGCCACCGGCATCAAACAGAATTGCGTCGAAACGTTTGGTCACGCTTGTGTCGAACGCGTGCGTCCTGCACGCTCGCCACGCGAGATGAACTTCAACGCCATCTTGCGGCTGGCTTCGTCAATCATTTCGTTTCCGAACATGACTGCGCCTTTTCCTTCGCCTTCAGTTGCTTCTTTATAGGCATCAAGAATTGACCAGGCCTTATCAAACTGTTCCTGCGTTGGTGAGAACACGTCGTTCAACACGGTTACTTGGTCTGGGTGCAATGCCCATTTTCCGTCATAACCAAGAATGCGTGAACGCATGCTGTATTCGCGAAGCGCTTCGCTGTCACGCACGTGCAGGAACGGTCCGTCGATTACTTGCAAGCCATTTGCTCGTCCAGCCATCAAAATTTTGTTGTACACGTAGTGGAAGTGATCGCCTGGGTACTCGTCGATCTTCACGCCACCAGTAAGTACCGGCATCTCCATGCTTGCAGCGAAGTCGGCTGGTCCGAAGATGATGGTTTCAAGTCGTGGGCTTGCTGCACAGATTTCTTCAACGTTGATGAGTCCACGCGCTGTTTCAATCTGCGCTTCAATTCCGATGTGGCCAATTGGCAAACCTGCCGAAATTTCTACTTGGCGAAGCAACATGTCGGTTGCCACAATCTGCGCTGCCGATTCAACCTTTGGCAACATGATTTCATCAAGGCGCTCACCCGCATTGCCAACAACTTCAATGATGTCGTAGGCCGTCCACTTAGTGCTCCAGTCGTTCACACGAACGCACAACACCTTGTCGCCCCAGTCGTTGCCGCGAATTGCAGCTGCGATCTTTGCGCGTGAAGCTTCCTTTTCTTTTGGAGCTACTGCGTCTTCAAGATCGAGAAACACCATGTCGGCAGGAATTCCTGGACCCTTGCCCAGCATTTTTTCTGACGAGCCGGGAATTGACAGGCATGAACGGCGAGGAAGGTTACGTGAGCGTGCTGACATGGCTTACAGGTTACATCGCACTGCGCACGAGCATCTCGGTCGTAGGGGCACATTCAGCCACTACCGACAACGAGGCGTCCACAATTCCCAGCGGACCAACAACAGCGCGAAGTAGCTCTCGCGGAACAACATCCACTTCCGTGCGCCATGGTCGTTGTGCATCAAAGTTGCGCGACTTCATGGCTTCCCACAATTCGGCCGGCAATCGCGTTCCACGGCGAGCGGTAACCAGTGCGGGCTTCTGCGCAACATATGCAAGTGCGGCAACACCGTGCGAACCCGATGTCATTAAGAATTCGTCTGGACCACAACCAAGTGCATCAAGCACCACCACATCGCACATGTCAATGGCTCGTGCGGCGTGCTCAATCGACACACTTTCTGCTTCAACTTCAACACGCTCCAGTGCATTCACTGCGCTGTCTGCCGAGCCGAATGAATCAATTACCAATGCTTTGCAATCACCTCGTTGCACCAGTGCTTCGAGTGCCGTTGGACTCCACCCAACTATGCACACCACTTGTACGTCACCAATGTGCGAAAGCAGGTGGTCGGTTGTTGCATCCTTGTCGATCTCTGACTCAAGTTCATACAGTCGCTCAAACGGGTCAAGGGCCGATAATGCCTGAGCGCACAGCCACCACAATGGCGCACACGTCGGGTGCCGCTCAACGATTCGCCGTGCTGCCAAAACCAAGCCTGCGGGCTCCATATGCAAGCCAAACAGCGCTTGCGCAGTCTCACTGACCAGCGCAACTGGGTCGGATCCAGTGGCACGCGCCACATAGCGCAGATGCTCAATCGGGTGCATTGTTGAGACGCTAGTGCTCTAACTTGCTACCGTCTCATCCTGTGGCAAACGCACCTTCTCTCGACACCTCACTCAAACCCCTCAACGGCGAGGCCCGCCCATTGCGCGAATGGATGACGACCTTCCACCTCGCTTCAATTGTCATCGATCCGTACACCAATGAAAGTGCATGGATCCTCAAAACTGCTGGACGAATCCTTCACGAGTTTGCCGGTTCTGCAACGCGAGTCAATTTTGTTGTTACGTCATCTGAAGCCGATGCCAAGAAATTCCTTGGTCCACTTGCAGACGAATTTCTCACCTTCACCGATCCAGACCGTGTGCTTGTAAAGCAACTTGGACTTACCGAACTTCCCGCATTCGTATTCATTCAGTCAGACGGAACCGTTCCACAGTGTGCGCAAGGTTGGAGCCCTAAGGCTTGGCGCGAAGTTTCTAACTACATTGCCGACACAGTGAAGTGGTCGCGTCCGTTAATTCCTGCTGCTGGTGATCCAGGTACCTACAAGGGCACACCGGCACTCGTGTAATGGCTAAGCCAACGCCAGCACCTTTTGAATTCTCGGAGCTGCTTCCTCTTGGCGCAGATGACACGCAATACCGTTTCTTAGGAAACGAAGGTGTTTCAACTTTTGAAACAAGCGAAGGAACGTTTCTCAAAGTTGATCCTGCTGCAATCATCAAGCTCACCGAACACGCCATGCGCGACATTGCACACCTGCTTCGTGCAAGCCACTTGCAACAACTTGCCAACATCATGGTTGACCCCGAAGCGAGCGATAACGATCGATTCGTTGCCCTTGACCTACTGAAAAACGCGAGCATTGCTGCTGGAGGCGTTTTGCCCATGTGCCAAGACACAGGAACCGCAATTATCAAAGGCAAAAAAGGACAGTTCGTGTTTACGGGTGGCGGCGACGAAGAAGCCATTTCACGCGGCGTGTACAACACCTATCTCACCAGCAACCTTCGCTACAGCCAACTTGCACCTTTGTCGATGTACGAAGAAGTAAACACTGACACCAACCTGCCAGCCGAAATCAAAATCTCATCAGTCGATGGAGATGAATACAAGTTTCTCTTCATGGCAAAAGGCGGCGGTTCGGCAAACAAGAGTTACTTGTTTCAAGAAACCAAGGCGCTACTAAACGAAAAATCGTTGTTGCCATGGGCATTTGAAAAAATGAAAACGCTTGGCACTGCAGCGTGCCCTCCGTATCACCTTGCAATTGTCATCGGTGGAACCTCGGCAGAGAACGCTGTTGAAACAGCAAAACTCGCCAGCGCTCACTACCTCGATTCATTGCCAACATCGGGCAGCAAACTTGGGCACGCATTCCGTGATCTCGACCTTGAGCAAAAAATGCTCACGTTGTCGCAGCAAACCGGTATCGGTGCCCAATTCGGCGGCAAATACTTCTGTCACGACGTTCGCGTCATTCGCCTTCCTCGCCACGGCGCAAGCTGCCCAGTTGCCATGGCCGTTAGTTGCAGTGCCGACCGCCAGGCTCTTGGCAAGATCAACAGCAAGGGCATCTTCCTCGAGCTACTAGAGACCGATCCTGCTCGTTTCCTTCCGGAAATTACCGAAGAACACTTAGCAACAGAAGTTGTAGCGATCGATCTCAATATGTCGATGTCAGAAATTCGGGACACGTTGTCGAAGTACCCAGTGAAAACGCGCGTCATGCTCACCGGGCCAATGGTGGTGGCCCGCGACATTGCCCACGCCAAAATCAAAGAGCGTCTTGATGCCGGCGACGGACTCCCGCAATACATGAAAGATCACTGCGTGTATTACGCAGGTCCAGCCAAGACACCAGAAGGTTTCGCTTCGGGCTCCTTTGGACCAACCACAGCCGGTCGAATGGACAGCTACGTTGCAGATTTCCAAGCAGCAGGCGGAAGCTTCGTCATGTTGGCAAAGGGCAACCGATCGAAGCAGGTAACCGATGCGTGCAATACATACGGTGGGTTTTACCTTGGCTCAATTGGCGGACCAGCCGCACGCCTTGCCCAAGACTGCATCACCAAAGTTGAAGTTCTCGAATACGCGGAACTTGGCATGGAAGCCGTATGGAAGATTGAAGTCCAAGACTTCCCTGCCTTCATCGTGGTTGACGACAAAGGCAACGACTTCTTCGATGCAATTAATGCCAATACTGGCGTCAAGCTAACTGTTCGTAAATAACGAACTAGCGCTGTAACAGCGACTTCAGCATTTCACGCGTGTCGTGTTGCTCGTCTGGTGTTGCACCAAACTCCACTCCGCCGAAATCGGTAACGCCGATTTCTTGCATTGCTGCAACATTGTCAAACACTTCACTTGCTGAACCGATGATGGCAACATCTGCGGGGCCTGCTGCGCCTTCGTGGTCCAACATCGCTCGGTAACTTGGCAATTGTCCGTACACCGCAAACACCTGTGCTGCTCGAGCGCGAGCACCTTCAACATCTTTAGTTACACACACCGGCAAAGCGGCAATGACTCGCGGCTTTGGCTTTCCAAGTTTGTCTGCGGCTTCATTAATGGTTGGCACGGTAAGTGTGCGCAGTGTTTCGGGGCCGGTGCACCAGGTGAGCGTTCCTTGTGTCATGGCAGCTGCAAGTCGCAACATTTGTGGCCCAAGTGCGGCAACGACAACTTCGCAACTTTGTGGCTTGCCGATGGTCAGTTCTGCGTGCGTGGTCAATGTCTCGCCTGCAAATGAGACTTTTTGATCATGAATGAGCGGCATCAAAATTGAGAGATACTCCTTCATGTGACGCAATGGCTTGTCAAATGACAGGTTCAACATTCCTTCAATGACCACTTGATGGCTGAGTCCGATACCCAAGCACAATCGTCCATCACTTGCCTGGTTCGCAGTTAACGCCTGTTGCGCCAACATCATCGGGTGTCGCGGGTACGTAGGAATAACGCTTGTGCCAAGTTCAATACGAGGAACTTCATGGCCAACTACTGAAAGCGTGCTCAGTGCATCCAGGCCAAAAATCTGTGACTGCCAATAGGAGGCAAAGCCATCACGCTCTGCAGCTTTAGCTTCTGCCAGCACTCCGTTTACGGTGCTGTCGTTGTTAGAGCCAAAAATTCCTATGTTCATGCGATTTGTCATGGGACGACAGTAGTTGCCACTGCACCGCCAGGAGCATCTGTGGTCACCGTTTCATTAGGAATTGTTGTTGGCATTGCGTCCAAAACTTTTGAGTCATCGTGGAAAACAGACTCTAAGCACTGACCATTATTGCGGTCGTGTGCAAACTCAAGAGAACGTGCAATCGCAGTTGCAAGAACTAATCGCCCATCTGCTGTCAAGTGAATTCCATCGTTGCCAATCAAACCGTTGTTACGCGCCACTGCCGCCCAGTCAAGCACGGTTACGTTGCCGTATTCATCAGCAACACGCTTGATGATTTCATTGATCTGTAATTGTTTCGGACGAAACTCGGCAGTGGTAAGCACCACGAATGGATTTTGTGAAAGCACATCAAACATTTCGCGCAGCTTCTCTTCGTATGCCGTCATGTTGTCGTCATTGTTGGTGCCAAGAAACACCACCGCAGTGTCCCAACCTTCTTCCCACCTTCGGCCAAGCACTTTTGAGCCAAAACCAATAAATTCTCCTGCTTGTGCTTCTACAGCCACTTGCCAGCCAAGTTTGGTGAGCGTGTTGCACATTTCATTGCCGTAGCGATTTGAAGTCGATGCAAAAATTGAATCGCCGATCATGAGCACGCGGTTGCCTTTAATTTGTGGCCCAATCATTTTGCCAATCAATTCAGGAAACGTGAGGTCCACACCATCTGGCAGTGAAATGAGTGCGTTGAAGTCGCCTCCGGGAATTCTGCCAACGCCATTCAAATATTCGCTGCGATTGACGACGAAGCGATATGCGCCAAAGGAGATAACTAACGCGAGGAGGGTCGCAACGACGCCAGCAAAAAATCCGTTCCGACGCATCTAGTTTTTACGCTGTTCGCGAAGTTCGTCGCGGATTGATGCCAACAGTTCGTTCGTTGTTTCATCGGTTTTTGCGCGATGGAAACGACCATAAGCCTTAATCACGAAAAACATCACCGTGCTGACCATCAAAAAATTCAAAACTGCAGTGAGCAAGCCGCCAACCGGGATGAAACTCCCATTCAGCGTCAAGCCTTTCTCATTGAAGTTAGGTCGATTTCCGCCAAATACGGCTCCAACTAAACCACCGAGTATTCCTTGATTGTTTTTCCCATCACCGGCAACGGCATCGATCACTGTTTTGAATGTTGCGCCCATGACAAAAGCAACCGCGACATCAACCACGCTCCCGCGATTAATGAATGTTTTGAAGTCGTGCACAATGCCGCTTGTCTTAAGGGGTTTCGACATACCTACAGAGTAGTTGCCGAACGTTTTTTTATGCGGGGTTTTCGCTCGTATCTAAATCGCTGAATTGATCAATATTGCGCAATGCAGGGAACCCCAACCACCACACACCAACAATTGCCACAGTGGCTATGCCACCGCCAATCACCGTTGCGGGTGTGCCAAAGGCTTGTGCTGCAATTCCCGATTCAAATGCGCCCAACTCGTTTGTTGCACCAATAAACACATTTTCAACCGCCGACACTCTTCCGCGTTTTTCATCTGGTGTCACGAGCGGAACAATCGAACCACGAACGAACACGCTCACCATGTCTGCTGCACTCAGCACGACCATTGCAATAAAAGCAACGGTGTAGGAATGCGTGTCTCCCAAAACAATTGTTCCGAGTCCAAATACTCCGACGGCAATGAGCAATGATCGCCCAACGTTGCGACGAAGAGGTCGCATTGCAAGAAATGCAGCCATCGTCGCTGCGCCAATGCCACCAGCAGCGCGCAACCAGCCGTACTTCACATCGCCAACGTGTAATTGCTCTTCGGCAATAACGGGTAACAATGCAACGGCACCGCCAAACAACACAGCGAACAAGTCGAGTGAAATTGCAGCCAACAAAATTGGTGTGCGCCGAATAAAGCGCAGACCCTCCATTGCCGAATGCAGCGAAACTTTTTCGTCTGGGTCGCGAGGTGCCGGTTCGCGCAGATACTTCACTCGCAAAATTCCAACAATTCCGATCACGATCAACACCGAAGTTGTCGCGTACGCAATCCACGGGTCTGCGCTATACAAAAATCCTGAAGCAGCAGGTCCAAGAATCATGGCCGACGTCCACACCGCAGAGCTCATGGCAACGATCGGTGGCAATCCACCATCTGGTGCGATCATCGGATAGATCGAGCGCGTTGCGGGCGACAAAAATGCGCGACACGATCCGAACACCACTCCAACTGCAAAAAACGGCCACACTGCCGGATGTGCATCACCACGAATTGCCAGCGAATACCCCACCAATACGAGCGCACACATCAATTCGCCGGCCAGCGAAATTGCGGCAACATACTTGCGGTTGTATCGATCGGCCACGCTGCCGCTCACAAATACCAACAACGCAATAGGACCAAATTCGGCAAGTCCAAGCCAGCCAATATCTAGCGATCGCCCCGTGATGTCATAGATATGTTTGCCAAGTGTTGCCGCCTGCAACATGACCCCAACATAGAAAGCAAAGCTCGAGGTGAGCATGCGGCGTACCGATGAGGACTTCAGTACATCTCGAGCTGTAAGTTGCGGGGTGGGATCAGAACTGCTCACAGTTTGTAAACCCTAACCAACCAGGGGGAACTGCAATGTCATCACTTGCCAAAGACACACAATGGGTGGATGCTGTTGATCAAGCAGATCTGGTTAGCTCGGGAAAGGTAACGCCCGTTGAATTGCTCGATGCAGCGATTGAGCGCGCAGAACAACTGAACCCGGCAATCAATGCGCTCACCTACACGTGGTACGAAAAAGCGCGTGAAATTGCTCGGAATCTTCCTGCGAATACTGCAATGCCGCTTCGAGGCGTTCCATTTATATTGAAGGACCTCCATGCAGCCATGAAAGGCCTTCCGCTTTCAAACGGAAACAAAGCCATGAAAGCTGCATCGCTCAACTCGGATTACACAGCAGAAATTGTGCAGCGATTTATCAACGCCGGCCTCGTTATTTTTGGTCGCGGAAATTCTCCAGAGTTCGGAAGCGTGCCAACAACAGAACCAGAAGCATGGGGACCAACGCGTAATCCATGGGACACCAACCGCATGGCTGGAGGATCCAGTGGCGGAAGCGCTGCTGCAGTCGCTGCCGGAATCGTTCCAGCAGCGCACGCCACAGACGGCGGAGGTTCAGTTCGCATTCCTGCTGCGTGCTGCGGTCTCGTTGGACTCAAAGTAAGTCAAGGTCGCATTACTGCTGCACCATTTCGTGATGAGACAAACCTCGGAGTTGAGCTGGCAGTCAGTCGATCTGTTCGAGATACAGCAATGCTTCTCGACATCACACAAGGTCCTGCAGTCGGTGACCGCGTTATTGCGCCTCCCCCATTGCGCCCATACATCCAAGAAGTTGGAGCGCCGACCGGAACATTAAAGATTGGTTTCCTCGATCACCGACCAGTTCCCGGAGACATTGATGCAGAGTGTGCAGAAGGCGTGCGCATCGTGGCAAAGGTTCTTGAAGACCTTGGACATCATGTTGATGCTGCGTGGCCGAAAGCACTTGAAGATCAGTCGTTTGCACCAAAGTTCACTTCGCTGTGGAGCACAAACATGTCTGTTGCGCGCGAAGGTGTTGCTGCATTGCTTGGTCGCGAAGTAACTAAAGATGACTTCGAACTCGTGAACTGGACTATGGCCGAATATTCAAAGCATGCTTCGGCTACCGACTACGCAAATGCGATTCTCTCGACTTCGCATTACCGACGCGCTGTTCAACAATGGTGGGCAGACGGCTGGGACATTCTGTTAACACCAACAGCCGGACGAGTTCCTTTGCCAATCGGTTCATTTGACAATGACCCAAGTGATCCGATGAAGCCAATGAAAGTTGCTGCAGATTTTGTGCCCTTTACGCCAGCATTCAACACCAGTGGTCAACCGGCAATCAGCCTTCCATTGCATTGGACAGCTGAAGGCGTTCCCGTTGGCATGCAACTTGTTGCCGCTTACGGTCGTGAAGACTTGCTTATTCGACTTGCGTCGCAATTAGAAGTAGCAATGCCGTGGGCACACAGGCGCCCAGTTTCTAGCCAACTGCAATAGCAGTAACAACTCCCAACGTGACGGTAACTGTCACGCGTTGTTGAGAAAAATCTAATGTCATCGCAAAATCTTCTCCGTCGCGCGAACCCACGCGATACGCCCAACCAAGATCTGCTGCGCATTTTTCAGCATCATTCTCTGCGAATCCAACGAGCAACTCTGCACGCTCTGGTGTAATGGCAGTTGCATCGGCGACATCTGCAAATGGACACGCAGTTGCAGTTTGAGTTTGTTCAGAAGAAGAACATGCGGTCAGAACAAGCGATGTAATTGCAACAACAAGGAAACGTTTCATAAGTGATTTGCAGCCCCAACGGGATTCGAACCCGTGCCGCTACCTTGAGAGGGTAGTGTCCTAGGCCACTAGACGATGGGGCCAAGTAGCGATTCAAGGCTACCGATTGTCTTTCTCAATTGTCTCTAGTGTTAGTCCCGTGAAGGCTGTTGTAACTACGGGAAATGGCGGTTTTGACAAACTGCACTACCGCGAAGTTCCACTACCCGAACTCGGTGCTGGTGAAGTGCTCATCAAAGTTCTCGCAGCAGGCGTGAACAATACAGAAATCAATACTCGTCTCGGCTGGTACTCAGGCGGTGGTTGGCACATTCCTACCCCGTTTCCATTTATTCAAGGAACCGATTGCTGCGGAATCGTCACGCACTCCTTTGACTCCGAGAACTCTCAACTCGTTGGCAAACGCGTGCTCGTTCGCCCGTGCATGCGACCAGATGGTTTTGATTCAATGCTCACTATTTGGATGGGTTCAGATTTTGATGGCGCTTTTGCTCAATTCGTAAAAGTTCCTGCCGGCGAAGTGTTCCCTATCGAATCCACGTGGACCGATGCCGAACTCGGATCTATTCCGTGCAGCTACGGGTCTGCAGAAAACATGGTGCACCGTTCTGGTGTTTCATTTGGTGAACACGTTCTTGTTGCAGGTGCTTCCGGTGGCGTTGGTTCTGCAGTTGTTCAACTGGCAAAAGTTCGCGGAGCAACCGTTACCGCAATTGTTGGAAAATCGAAAATGGATGAAGTGCGTCGCATTGGCGCCGACTTCGTGATTGACCGCGACTCAGACCTCGTCAGTGAACTCGGAGAGGAATGCATTGATGTCGTCATTGACAATGTCGGTGGCCCGCACTTCGAAGGAGAACTCAAAGCACTGAAACGAGGCGGACGCTACGCCTCATCAGGAGCGATCGGCGGCCCATTGGTCAATCTCGACCTGCGCACCATGTACCTCAAAGACCTCACACTGATTGGTTGTACTGCGTGGGACGAACCGGTGTTCCCTCAGCTCATCTCGTACATCGAGTCAAACCGCATCAGACCGTTAGTGGCCAAAACATTTCCACTTGAAGACATTGCTCAAGCACAAAAAGAATTTCTGGAAAAGAAGCACGTCGGAAAATTTGTGCTCATCCCGTCGCACGACGAGTAGACAATTTGTTGGGGAGCAAGGAATCGAACCCTGAATAACAGAACCAGAATCTGCTGTGTTGCCAGTTACACCACTCCCCAGAGTGACGACTGAAGGATATCGGCAACCCTAAATCGACCGCAATACCATCCCGATCAATTCGTTAATCGGTCGAGGGCCTGAAAACCAATGACATGGGCAAGTGCAAGACCTAGCCCTTCATTGATCATTCGCCTTTTCTCCGCCCCTCCTGTCACCGCAGAATGCTCGGTCGGAGAAACATAGGCAGTTAAACCGAGGTCTTGCGCAATCAATCGTGAACGGAGCGCGTGATATGGATCGGTCACAATTTCGATTGATGAAAGCCCTCGGCTGTGCAAAATTTCTGCAACACCCTGAAGCGATTGCAACGTAGTTGCACCAATATCTTCCATAGAAATTGCCGATTCAGGAATTCCACCTGCAACCAAATAATCGGCAGATGCTCGTGCTTCGGTAAAGCGATCCCCTGGCTGATTTCCGCCAGTTGTCACTACCAGTTTGGCAACGCCTTCTTTCCACAGCGTAAGCACATGATCAAGTCGAGCCTGCAATTGCGGGGAAGGTCTTCCGTCGTACTGAGCAACTCCCATAACGACGATCGCATCGACTTCTCTCGCGCCACTACTGCGCCCCACTGACCACACCTGAACAATGTTCAGACATACATACATGAACCCAGCCAACACAAGCACAGAGATGGTGCCTGCGCGTTTCATGACAGCGTGTTATCCGGCAGCGCGAACGAGTGCAGCGCGAATTCGACGCAACGATTCCTCGCGGCCAAGCAACTCAATTGGTTCAAACAAAGGCGGACCAACTGTGCGGCCCGTGATTGCAATGCGCAGCGGCCCTTGCAATTTTCCAAGCTTCACTTCGTGCTGCGTTCCAACTGCTTCCACTGCAACTTTGATGCTCTCTGCGTTCCACTCAATAGTTTCAAACGCGTTCGCAATTTCAGTCAGCGTTGACACTGCGAAATCTGCGCTAAATGCTTTCGTGAACGCGGCTTCATCAGTTGGTGGCTCAGCCAAAAAGAGGAAGTCCACCATCGCCACTACTTCAGCCATCACCACTACTCGCGTTTGCACCAGTGGCGCCATTGCAGCAAACACTTCAGGCTTGTACCGATCTGCCGGCCAGGTTGCTGCCGAACTTGTCAACACTTCATTTGCGGCAACAACAAAGGCATCGTGTGTCATCAAGCGAATGTATTCGCCATTGAATGACTGCAATTTTTTAATATCGAAAAATGCCGGCGAATGATTGACGTCTTCCAAACGGAATTCGTCTTGAATTTGCTGCAGCGGAACAATCTCGGTGTCGCCACTTGGCGCCCAACCCAGGGTCATTAAATAATTCACCATTGCGTCGGGCAAAATTCCCTCTTCGCGATATTGCTCAACTGCAACTTTGTCGCGGCGCTTCGACAGCTTCTTGCGCTGTTCGTTCACCAGTACTGGCACGTGTGCCCACACAGGTGGCGTGTGGCCAAGTGCGTCCCACAGCATTTGCTGCTTTGGGGTATTTGGCAAATGTTCTTCTGCGCGCACCACATGGGTGATGTTCATGGTGATGTCATCGACCACGTTGGCAATGAGAAACACTGGCGTGCCGTTGCCGCGCAACAGCACGAAATCTTCAATGGTTGAATTCTCGAATTCCACTGCTCCGCGAACCGTGTCGTTCACGATGGTCTTTCCTGCAGGAACACGGAACCGCAATACGTGTCCAGGACCTGGGCCTAATTTACGATCGCGCGAAAACCCGTCATAACCATTCAGTCCTGCTGCTTTTGCTCGTTCCTGAATTTGTTCGGTGGTCTGATCGCAGTAATACGCATTGCCTGCTTCAAACAACTTGTGCGCAGCGGCAAC
>Ga0114967_10002730_pt1 | contig 14683 bp, 15 predicted proteins | sample M_130628_MF_Meta_FD_92639 | JGI IMG/M metagenome (GOLD analysis project Ga0114967, IMG submission 92639) | Freshwater microbial communities from Lake Montjoie, Canada to study carbon cycling - M_130628_MF_MetaG | ecosystem: Environmental > Aquatic > Freshwater > Lake | place: Lake Montjoie... | reverse complement strand
TCAATGGGGTAACCGGCTGCTAACTCCATTGCAGGTTTTAACACTTGCTCTAAACTCATTGTGCCATAATTTGCTAACATATAACAAAGGCCCCCGGGTGTGCCGGGTGTAACAGCTGCTAAGGGCCCATTCTCTGGAGGAAACTCGTAGCCTTTATTTCTAAAAAATTCAACTGTTGCACCAGTAGGTGCAACTCCCAATGCATTTATGGCAATTACTTTTTTTGTTTTAGGGTTATAAATTAACGCTTGCGTTTCTCCTCCCCAGCTTAACACATCAAACATGGTACAAGTTGCCGCTAACATAGCGCAGGAAGCATCTACAGCGTTACCTCCTTGTTGAAAAATTATTGAACCTGCTGTAGCAGCCAATGGCTTACCCGTAATTGCCATCCAATTTTTTGCATGGAGAACTGGCTTTTGTGTTTGTTGGCAATAGGAAAGTTTTATTGGAATCAGAAATAAGAGAAGAACTATTTTTTTCATTGTATTAAGTTGAATGAATTTAAAGATAAAAAATGTTAAATCAACTTTTAGTATTTTTATTTAATGAATATGTACGAAAAATACTTTACCGCAAACAAAGAGGGTTGGAATAAAAAAACAGCTATACATAAAACATCCTCTTTTTACGACTTAGAAAAATTTACAAAAGGGGAAACCTCTTTAAATAAAATTGAGTTAGAAGAGTTAGGAAATGTAAACGGGAAAAAACTTTTGCACTTGCAGTGCCATTTTGGGATGGATACCTTAAGCTGGGCAAGAGAAGGGGCTACCGTAACAGGAATTGATATAAGTGATGAAGCCATAAACCTTGCTAAGGATATAGCTACGGAGCTAAGTATACCAGCAACTTTTATTTGTTGTAATGTGTATGATACATCAACCTTTGTAACCGAAAAATTTGATTTTATATTTACCTCTTACGGCACTATTGGTTGGCTACCCAATTTAAAACCTTGGGCAAAAGTAATTGCCGAAAATTTAAAACCTGGGGGTGTTTTTTATATTGCCGATTTTCATCCTACACTTTGGATGTACGACGATGCAATGGAAAAAATTGAATACAGCTACTTTAACGATGAAGTAATAGAAACCACACAAACGGGTAGCTATGCAGATAGAGATGCTGCTATTGAATACAAAGAATATGGGTGGAACCATCCTTTTTCGGAAATACTCGAAAACTTAATTAGCGAAGGCTTGCAAATAGAATTTTTGCATGAGTTTTCTTACTCACCATACAACTGCTTTAACAATGTTGAGCAAGGGGCAGATGGCATGTGGCGATTTAAAGGCCGAGGAAATAAATTTCCTATGCTATATAGTATAAAGGCAGTAAAGATTTAATTTTTACTATCCAATATTATGGGAGCATTGCCTTTACCCATTACAATTACTTTTGCATTGGTTGATAAGGCTAGTTCTTTCATGGCTTTTATTTGTTCGTACTGTAATTGATTATCGGTTAGGCCTACATTTATTATTCGCTGATAATCAGAAATACCTTGGGCCTCTACTCTTTTTCTTTCAGCTTCTTGTTTTTCTTTGAGTAGTACAAATTGCATTTTTTGAGCATCTTGCTCGGCATTAATTTTTTGTTCTATTACCGCTTTTACAGATGCAGGTAAAGTAATATTGCGTACCAAAAGATTTTCTAGTTGCAATCCTCTTTTAGTAAACTCATCTTCTATGCTTTTGTAAATTCTTGCTTGAAACTCATCTCTTTTTGTTGAGTATAATGAAATAGCATCATAGTATACTGCATTATCTCTTATTTTGGTGCGTGAAATTGGGCGTACAATTTTTTCTTGAAAATCTACACCAGTTTCTTTTAATAATTTTGGGGCTTCCGTTTTATTTACCCTAAATAATACGGTTAGGTCTATGGTTACTTCAAGCCCATCAGCGGTTAATACTTTAATGGCATCATCGCCTGCTTTATCACCTTCGTTATGTACACCACTCATGGTATAGTTTAATGTTTTTACATCTATTTTTTCTACTTCATATAAGGGGTTAATAAAATGCAAACCACTTTCTAATACATCATTTTGAATTTTTCCAAACATTTTTTTAACTCCCACTTGTCCAGCATCTACCTGTACAAAACAGTTGCTAATTAGCCCTATAAAAAAAATAAGTACACCAGCACATTTTGTAGGCTTACTAAATTTATATAAAGCTTCGTTTTTATTAAATACGAAGCCGATGCAAAAAATAAGGATACCTAATATTAGTAGAAACATAATTATACATTTAAATGTAAATGTAGGCACTTTTTTAAGTTCTTTATCGAAACCTTTTTATGTATCTTCGTACTGTAGTTTGTTATTAACTACTATAAATTTTTTATGGCAACAAAATATAAACGTATTCTTTTAAAATTATCTGGCGAAAGTTTAATGGGGAATAAAAATAGTTTTGACCCTATTGACTCCTCCATTATTGCACAATATGCAAAGGAAATTAAGCAAATAACCGAGGTTGGCGTGCAGGTAGCTATAGTAATTGGTGGCGGTAATATTTATAGAGGAATGAATGAGGCAGATAGCGGAATTGAAAGGGCACAAGGTGATTACATGGGCATGTTAGCCACTGTAATAAATGGAATTGCGGTACAAAGTGGGTTAGAAAAAGCCGGTGTATATACCCGTTTACAAAGTGCTATTAAAATGGAACAAATTGCCGAACCCTATATTCGTAGAAGAGCCATACGCCATTTGGAAAAAGGGAGGGTGGTAATTTTTGGTGCAGGTACAGGCAACCCTTATTTTACAACAGATACAGCAGGTAGTTTACGAGCAATAGAAATACAAGCCGATGTAATTTTAAAAGGTACTAGGGTAGATGGTATTTACACCGCCGATCCAGAAAAAGACCCTAGCGCAACAAAATACAACAGTATATCGTTTTCGGATTGTATTCAAAAAAACCTGAAGGTTATGGATATGACTGCTTTTACACTTTGCATGGAAAATAAATTGCCTATTATCGTTTTTGATATGAATGTAGCTGGTAATTTATTAAAAATAATGCAAGGTGAAGAAGTAGGTACATTAGTAAGTTAAAATGGTTGTTATGCTTTCTCAATAAAAAATAAATAAACTAATTTCTGAAAACGAATTTATACGTGTACAACTAAAAGAGCTAAACGAAATGTTGGCTTTACGAGAAGAAGAAATTGAAATTTTAACTTCGAGTATAAACGATCCCACACAACTACCTAGCCAATTAGAGCTGCAAGACGTTGAAAAAAATCCTTACAAGATAGTATTACCCAAAAGCAACAACAAGCCCAAGGCACTGCCAATAGAGAAAAAGACTTGGAAGATGAATTAGTTGACACATCTAACTTATTAAAGGAATATACAGCTTTGCAATAAAAATATACCCATTTATTTTGTGCTTGTGACTATTTTAGGAGCTGTACTTTATACAAGTTTAGGTTTTGGAGGTTTAGGAGGAATAAAAGGGGATTAATTATTTTTTATAATTTATTAACACCCTTTTTTATGGAGAAGGGTGTATTTTATTTTTAGAAAGGCCTGTACATTCTTTAACTTTGTAAAAATATTTAGTACAAATGCAGCCCATAGCCGATATACGTAAAGAGTACAAACAAGAATCGCTAAACGAAAAAGATATACAGCCAAATGCTTATGCACAATTTGAAAAGTGGTGGGATGAGGCATTAAAAAGCGGTTTAGACGAAGTAAATGCAATGACACTAGCAACAGTAAATGAAGATGGAACACCGGCTGCTAGAATTGTTTTACTTAAGGGCTACAGCCCAAATGGTTTTGTGTTTTATACTAATTACAACAGTAATAAAGCTAAACAAATTGATAATAGTGGTAAAGTAGCGCTTTTATTTTTTTGGGCACCCTTAGAAAGACAAATACGTATAACAGGGTCTGTCTCAAAAGTTAGCGAAGAAGAAAGTGATACTTATTTTAACTCTCGACCAGCAGGTAGTAAAATTGGTGCTTGGGCATCTCCACAAAGCTTACCAATTTTTAATAGAGAGGTAATTGAGGAAAATGAAAAGAAATACACAGAAAAATTTAGTGACACAGCTATAATTCCACGTCCGCCACATTGGGGAGGGTATATAGTAAAACCTACCCAAATAGAATTTTGGCAAGGCAGACCAAGCCGTTTACATGATAGAATTTTATATTCTTTACAAACTGATAAAAGCTGGAAGATAGAACGTTTAGCTCCTTAATAGTTGCTTGAGGTATGTTGATGTTGAACAATGCACGACTTTCTTTTAAAAAATAGAGTTGTCGTAAATCGTACATCACTAGATGGTACATTTATTTATGCTTTCTTTTTAGCAACAACTGCTTTTTTAGCTGGCTTAGCTACTCTTACTTTTCCAAAAGAGCCTGCAAAAATTTTCCCTTTTTTTGTTTTGATATCACCACGTCCCATAATAAATTTATTTTTATATTTTTTAGAAATACAAAGGTATAAAAAAGCCTCGATTTATCGAGGCTTTTAATTCGCTTTTACAAAGATTACATTTTACTAGCTAATTCTTTACCAGCTTTAAACTTAGCAACTTTTTTAGCTTTAATTTTAATAACAGCACCAGTTTGTGGGTTGCGGCCATTACGTGCAGCTCTTTTAGAAACTGAGAAAGTTCCAAAACCAACAAGAGTTACTTTGTCACCTTTTTTTAAAGTTTTAGTTACTGCATCAATAAATGCATCTATGGTTGCATTTGCTTGAGTTTTGGTGATGCCTGCATCATCTGCAATTTTTGCGATTAATTCTGCTTTGTTCATACAATTATTTTTTTGAATTTTATTAACAATAACAAATATATATGCTTTTTAATTGCAACAAAATTATTTTATGAAAGATAAGAAAGTAAAAAAACTACGAAAACCGCAAGGAGACTGCTTTTATTGTATTTATAACTAAAATTATTTTTTGCTAAATTCGCTGTAACTATCTGCTGCAAAGGGTTTTATCGATTTTTATTAAAACCGCTTGGGCAGTGACTTTGGCGTAATACCAATCCTTTTTTATATTGCCAAATATATTTTTTTGTTTTGCACATCTAGTGAATAACTTCCATGACACTTCTAAAGGCAATAAATTTGTTACCCCATTTACTAAATCCTTTTTGCCTCATACTTTCGGCATATTTTTCAATGTATACATTATATAGGCTTTTACTTTCCGCAAAGTATTGAATGGCAAACGTTGGTCCTTCGGTATTATCCACCTCTAATAAACGTAAAACAGTAGCTTTTGTAAAACAGCCGGTTTGTACAACATCATTAATATGCTCTTCTTTAATCCATTGCAACCAATCTGCCGCAATATCGGGAGTTACTTTTACGGTAACATTGTAGAGAATGCCTCCTATATCTGCGCTATCAAAAATTGATGGTTGTGTATGCATAGTTTGATTCATTTTAAAAATTACGCTAGGTTAAAAGTCTATTTCAACATAAACAGGGCAATGATCACTATGTATTATAGTTGGTAAAATTTCCGCCGCTTTTAATTGCTTTTTTAATGGTTCAGTAACTGTTATGTAATCAATTCTCCAGCCTTTATTGTTTAGCCGTACACTTGGAAAGCGTTGGCTCCACCAACTATAGTGGTGTGGCTTGGTATTAAATTCTCTAAAGGTATCAACCCAGCCAGTACTTAAAAAAGTTGTCATCCACTCTCTCTCTTCAGGTAAAAAACCACTGCTTTTTTTATTTCCCTTTGGGTCGTGTATATCTATGGGGTGGTGGGCAATATTATAATCGCCTACCAAAATAAGCTTAGGTATTTTCTTTTTTAATTTGGTTAAATAGGTTTCAAACTCATTTAACCAACTGTATTTAAAAAGTTGTCGTTCATCTCCACTTGTACCGCTAGGGAAGTAGGCATTAATTAATCGAATATCTCCAAAATCTGCTTGTATAACTCTTCCCTCGTTATCACTATTTTTTATACCACAACCAAGCTCAACCTTATCGGGCTTAACCTTACTAAAAATAGCTACACCACTATATCCTTTTTTTTGAGCACTAAACCAATGATGATAATAGCCTAGCGCCTCTAATTGTTTTACATCTACATCGCCTTGTGTGGCTTTAGTTTCTTGTAAACAAATTACATCGGCTGGATTTGTTTTTAACCAATCAAAAAAGCCTTTTTTAATGGCGGCTCGTATGCCATTAACATTGTACGAAATTATACGCATTGCTATTATTTTATCATTGTAAATTATCAAATTATAATGGAAGAAAACAAATTGGAAGAAAGTAAATCAGAAAATAATACCGAAACTATTTTTACCGAAGCTGATTTTGATATGAGTGGATATGATAAACATATTCGCCATGCAAGAAACGCTTGCTTCATTTCTGCTAGTTTATTATTCATAAACGCCCTTATTTTATTTTCGAAATACCCTTTTGATATGACTATTTTTTGGTTAGATTACTTACTTTGGATTATATATATTCGCGGCTTTGTTTTTTTTGGTTTTTTTACAAAAACAAAATATACACAGCTATTATTATTGCATTGTGTGTATTTGCATTATTTATAATTGTAAACGCAATAATAAATCCAGCCAGCATTTTTGGCGGAATAATTTTTAAAATTGCTATTTGCGTTACACTTATTAAGGGCTTGCGGGATGCTAAAGAAGCACAACAAATAAAAAGTGCAGTTAGTGAAATAAACTTAATCTATTATTGGCCTTAACCATCTTGTTGCATCATCAATGCTCATTCCCTTACGCCTAGCATAATCTTCAAATTGGTCGGGCTCAATTTTGCCTACTCCAAAATATTTACTTTGTGGATGAGCAAAATACCAACCACAAACCGATGATGCTGGGTACATTGCCAATGATTCTGTAAGATGAATACCTGTGACTTCCTCTCCACCAAGTAATTCAAATAATTTATATTTTTCTGTATGATCGGGGCATGCTGGGTAACCTGGTGCAGGACGAATACCACTATACTCTTCATTAATTAATTGCTCGTTGGTTAATTGTTCTTCATTCTCGTAACCCCAATAATCGGTTCTGGTTTTTTTGTGTAGTAATTCTGCAAATGCTTCTGCTAATCTATCGGCTAATGCTTGTAAAATAATCTTATTGTAATCATCTAAATTGGCTTCAAATTTTTTGATATATTTTTCAATTCCTTGAATAGTTACAGAAAAAGCACCAATATAATCTTGGTCTGGAGAAATAAAATCTGCCAACGACAAATTGGGTTGACCTTCTGCTTTTTTAATTTGTTGGCGTAAAAACTCTAAAGGTATTTTTGTAGATTTGTTACTCACTATAACTGTATCTGCTTCTGTTTTATTGGTAATCCAAAAGCCAACAACCCCCTTTGCTGTTAGCCATTGTTCATCAATAATTTGTTGTAATAATTTTTTTGCATCGTTATATAGTTTTGTTGCTTCCACACCAATTATAGTATCGGTAAGTAATGCAGGAAATTTTCCATGCATTTCCCAAGCAATAAAAAAGGGTTGCCAGTCAATATATTCTGCAATTTCTTTAAGGAGGTAATTTTCTAAAATTTTTGTACCAGTAAATGTAGGAGCAATTGGAGTAAAGTTTTCCCAATTAATAGCAGCTCCATTTTTTTGAGCATTTGTAAATGGTAAATATTGTTTTATTACTTTTTTGTTTGCAAAATCAAAACATAGTTTATCGTATTCGGTTTTTAAATTGCTTAAAAAATCTTGCTTTTGTTCATTGCTAAGTAAACTTCCAGCAACGGTTACACTTCTACTAGCATCTAAAACATGTATTACACCATTATTGTATTGTTGTGCAATTTTTACAGCGGTATGCATACGGCTTGTAGTTGCACCCCCAATTAATAATGGTTGTGTCATGTTTCTTCTTTTCATTTCGTTTGCTACATGTACCATTTCGTCTAGGCTTGGTGTAATTAATCCACTAAGGCCAATAATATCAACTTTTTCTTTTTGTGCGGTATCTAAAATTTTATCGGCACTAACCATTACCCCTAAATCAATAATATTATAGCCGTTACAACCTAATACTACTCCTACAATATTTTTACCAATATCATGTACATCTCCTTTTACAGTGGCTAATAAAATAGTGGGGGCGCCTGCCGTTTCTTCATTTATTGTGCCTGCGGCAAGATGAGCATTTTTTCTATCTTCTTTTTCTTGTTCAATAAATGGAGTAAGTACCGCAACACTTTTCTTCATTACCCTTGCACTTTTTACAACCTGAGGCAAAAACATTTTTCCACTACCAAATAAATCTCCTACAATATTCATTCCATCCATTAAAGGCCCTTCAATAACATCTAGGGGTCTTGCATATTTTTGCCGAGCTTCTTCGGTATCTACTTCAATATAATCGGTTATGCCATTTACTAAGGAGTGTGCTAACCTTTTTTCTACAACCTCTAATCTCCATTTTTCATCTTTAACTACTTCTTTCCCTTTTGCTTTTACTGTTTCGGCAAAGTTTATAAGGGCTTCGGTAGCTTCGTTGTTTTCGTTATTTTTATTTAAAATAACATCTTCACATAATTTTTTTAAGGTAGGTTCAATTTCATCATAAACCACCAACTGGCCTGCATTCACAATGCCCATATCCATGCCAGCTTTTATAGCATAATATAAAAAAACACTGTGTATAGCTTCCCGTACATGATCGTTTCCACGAAAAGAAAACGATACATTACTAACGCCTCCACTTACTTTTACTAAGGGCATTAATTTTTTTATTTCTTTAGTAGCTTCAATAAAATCTACCGCATAATTACTATGCTCTTCAATACCTGTAGCTACTGCAAAAATATTAGGATCAAAAATAATTTCTTGTGGGGCATAGCCAACTTGCTCGGTTAATATTTTATAGGCACGGTGGCAAATTTCTACTTTACGATCTTTAGTATCTGCCTGTCCTTTTTCATCAAACGCCATTACAATAATTGCAGCACCATAGCTTTTACAAATATGTGCTTGTTCAATAAATTTGGCCTCGCCTTCCTTCATTGAAATAGAATTTACAATACATTTTCCTTGAACACATTTTAAGCCAGCCTCAATAATTTCAAATTTGCTTGAGTCAATCATTATTGGAATCTTAGCAATATCAGGCTCTGCTTGTACTAGGTTTAAAAAGGTACTCATGGCTTCTATACCTTCAAGCATAGCATCATCCATATTAATATCAATAATTTGAGCACCACCTTCTACTTGGTCTCTTGCTACGCTTAAAGCTTCTTCATACTTTTCTTCTTTAATTAATCGGGCAAATTTTTTACTACCTGTAACGTTTGTACGCTCACCTACATTTATAAAATTTGTTTCGGGTCGAATAATTAATGGTTCTAATCCGCTAAGGCGTAAATATGGTTTGATGGTATTCATTTTATTTTCAATCTACTTTTAGTATAGGTAATAATCATTGAATTATTGTCTTAGCCTTTATATCACTTCTTCCAACACAGGCAACTCTCTTGCTTTAAATTTCTTTACCTCATCTGCTATATGCTTTATGTGGTCGGGTGTGGTGCCACAGCAACCTCCGACAATATTTAGCCAACCATTAGCGGCCCATTCTTGAATAATATGGGCAGTTTCATGTGGCTGCTCATCGTACTCTCCAAATGCATTAGGTAAGCCTGCATTTGGATAGGCAGAGGTAAAGCAACTTGCAATTTGAGAAAGCTCTTCTATATGTGGCCGCATTTCCTGAGCACCCAACGCACAGTTTAAGCCTACGCTTAAAGGATTTGCATGAGCAATGGACGTATAAAAAGCTTCTAATGTTTGGCCGCTTAACGTTCTGCCAGAGGCGTCTGTAATAGTTCCACTAATCATTATAGGCAACTCAGGTAAATTATTATTTCTAAAATAATTTTTTGTAGCATAAATGGCGGCTTTTGCATTTAAGGTATCAAAAATGGTTTCTATTAAAATGATATCTACACCACCATCAACAAGGCCTTTTATTTGCTCGGTATAGGAAGCTGCTACTTCATCAAAAGTTACTGCTCTAAAACCAGGATTATTAACATCTGGCGATAAGCTCAGTGTTTTATTTAGTGGCCCAATTGCTCCAGCAATCCAAGCAGTTTTACCACTTTGCTTTACAGCCTCTTTTGCACATTTTGCACTAGCAACATTTAATTCGTAAGCAAGTGATTGCATATCGTAATCGGCTTGTGCAATAGAGGTACTGCTAAATGTATTGGTTTCAATAATATCGGCACCGGCATTTAAGTATTGAAGGTGGATTGCTATAATTATTTCGGGCTGGGTAATACTTAACAAATCGTTATTACCTTTTACATCAGAGTGCCAATCTTTAAAACGAGTTCCACGGTAATCAGCTTCTTCTAATTTATGGCGTTGTATCATAGTGCCCATTGCACCATCAATAATTAAAATTCTTTCTTTTAACGCTTGTAGTAATGTTTGCATATAAATATAGTTTTTAAGGCAATACTTTTTAAAATTGTTTAAGAAAGGCTATTGCTTTTTAGTAAAAGGATAACATAATCTTATACAAGATGGTTAAAAATCGTACTTGCTTTTACGAACAAAAAAAATAAATAAACGTTGGAAAAACCTTTGTGGAGTTTTGTGGACGTTTATTAGTTCTGTTGTAGGCTGAACAATAAACAAATCTGCCTTTTGTGTTACAAAGTTACAACATTAGTATTAAAAAGTAGCTGTAATTTTTAGCTCTGCTTCTTCGGCAGCAGCGGATTTTACATTAAAATCGGCTAAAATAATTTTTATCGTTGCTGTAGCTTTTATTGTTTGGTTTTTTACTACAAGTAATGCAGTTGTTTGTGTTTCTTTAGTTTTACCATGAATGGTTAGCAGGCCTTTAATGGTTGCGTTATAGGTGCCATCTTTACCCAAGGTTACTTCATTAGTATTAATAATTTTTCCTGCAAAATTTGCTATAGGAAATTTACTGCTTTCTACATACTCTTCATTAAAATGCTCTTCCATTAACGCATCTGCAAACTTAAATTGTAACATGGCTAATTTAAAAGTTACATTCCCCTTTATGTCAATAGTTGCCTCTACTGCATTATTTATAGCTTTTATATCTTCAAGACCACTTCCTGCATCAAAAGTTATTTGTGCTTTTTGTGTTTTAAAATATTCCGTAGGTACAACTACTGGGCTTAGTGTTTTTTTGTTTTTAGTAGTATCACTTTGTTGAATAGCTTTCTTTTCTGTTTCAAGAGGGTATAGTGTGCCCGAATATTTTTTTGAATTAACCACTATGCAATTTTTTAAATTAATAGTTGTTAATAGGCCTGTACAAATGCCTTTTATGGTAACAGTATCAAGTTGGTTTATGCTTTTAACTAAGCCATCAATCGTACAATTTATGAAGGGTAAGCTATCGTTAATTTTTATGGTAATATCTGTTTGGCTAGTTTGATCATTTGTAACAGAAGTGGCTATTCCAGTAAGTTCAATAGTTTTATTTATGTAGATTTTATTGGCACTATCTTCAAAATTTTTGAAGAGGGCTGCAAAGTTACTAGGGTCAATACGTATAGCATTTTCAGTAGCAACATTTCGTTCAGCTTTTTTATACAGTACTTTTAAAACTAAAAAGCCAACTAAGGATACTATTAAAAGTAAGATACCAATGAATATTATTTTCTTCTTCATACTAATTACTGCACATATTGTGCTACAGGCATTCTATTTGTTATACTTTTTGCTAACGTCATTTCATCTGCATATTCTAACTCTCCACCAAAGGCAATTCCCCTAGCAATGGTGGTTATTTTTATATGGGTATGCTTTATCTTTTTTGCAATATAATAAACAGTAGTATCGCCTTGAATGTTTGGATTTAAAGCAAAAATAATTTCTACAATATCTCCTTTCTCTACTCTTTTTACTAAGGTATCAATGGATAATTGATCTGGCCCTATTCCATCTAATGGCGAAATAATGCCACCCAATACATGATATTGGCCATTAAACTGTTGTGTACTTTCTATGGCAATAACATCTCTTATGTTTTCCACCACACAAAGTAATTCTTTTTTACGCATAGGGTTTGTACAAATGCTGCATAAATCAGTATCAGAAATATTATGACAATTAAGGCAAAATTTAATTTGACTTCGCATTTGTGTAATAGCATTACTAAAATTTGTACTATCCGCTGTGGGTTGTTTTAATAAATGTAACACTAAACGTAAAGCTGTTTTTTTGCCAATACCCGGTAGTTTTGAAAACTCGTTTACAGCAGCTTCTAATAAGTGAGAGGAAAATTGCATAGGCAAAGTTAATGTGCTAATTTGAGAATTTAGTAAAGTACTTAAGTAGTTTTAAGCAGGAGCGGAATAGCTATAGTTCAATATCTCTCTCATTATCCCAATTGGCTTTTATGGATAATTTTTGAGGGAGCGTTATAACTTTTTCTGGTTGTATTTTTTTGGCGTAATTGCCGGTATCCCATTTTCCATTATTATTTGAATCAAACAAAATACGTAACTCATACTCCCCAGGAATAAATAACTTATCACTCCATTCTGTGCTAGTTATTTTAAAGGATTTTTTTACTTCATCGTTTTGTACAAATTGTACTACAGTATTTTTTGTGAGATCTACATTTTTAAATCGAAGTACTATATTACCATAATCGCTTATACTTTTTGTAGTAATTTTTAGAGTATCGCTTTTAGCTAAAACTAAATCGGCACTATCTGCAAAAGCATCCTTATCAATAATTAGTTTAAACAATTGATTTTCTTTCCATTGGTTTGAAATAGTAATTTTTTTTGAAGTACTGTCTAATGAAACACTTATCTCTTTTATGGAATTATAGCTGGTATCAACTAATTGTATTTTATTGAGGATAGCTTTTTTTAAAGGTTTATTAAATTCAATAGTAAGTGGAGTTAGTAAATCTTGTACTGTGCCCTGTGTAAGCGTATATCGTAATCGTTTTTCTATATTTTTTATGACTGTTATTTTTTCTTTCTCTTTTTCTTGTACAAAGGCATTTAATAAAACGGAATCGGGCTTGGTTGAAGGGGTAACATCATCGTTTAAAAAGGCAAAGGCTTCTGCTTTTGAACTGTACGTTTTACTACCATCTGCATCTTTTAAAGCATACATTTTAAATTTATCGTTTGGTAAATTAGTAAATGTAAAATTGCCCTGGCTATTAGGCTTAGCAATATAATTAGGCTTTGTTTTTTGTACAGTAGAGTCCGTAGCATTACGATAAAGAAGTATTAATAGTGTGCTATCTACTTTACCTGTTTCGGCAATTTGTACTGCACCTTTAAGTCGTAAAGAATCTATTGCGGCGCCAGTAGAAAATATATAGGTAAAGTTACCTAAAGGGTTACCTTCATTAAGATCAACAATGGCTTTACCAAAATTAATGCTATAGGTTGTATTAGGTTGTAACGTATCTTTTAATTTTACGGTAACTGTTTTTAATCTGTAATTAATTTCTGGATTTTTTTTTGGAAACGGAGAAACTAAAATATTGGTTTGTGCCTCTTTAACTTCTATGTATTCGTTAAACGTTAAAATTATTTTATTAGCTGAAAAATTTAGCGTTTTTAGTTGAGGAGAGGCACTTATTAAAATTGGCGCAATAGTATCTTTTTGACCACCGGTTGGCATACCAATTTGTGCACAGCCTGTACCTAACAAATTTATAAGTATTAAAATAAAGGCTAAACTAACTAGGCAATAAAAAAATGAAAATTTCATTCAGTATAAAATATTATTGTGCAAACATACTTTGTAAATGCTTGATAAGTTGTAATAAAATCATAAATCTTTATTCATCTTCTTCAATATCATAGAGTTTTATTGCTAATTTATTATCTTTTACAAAATTGCACCAATGGCAAGTTTCTTTACCACAACCTTTATAAAATTCTTTGTTTTGAACTTTTTGCCAAACCTCTGTAATTTGTTGTTTTACTGTTTCTGTATCAGCTGGGGTTAATACAATTTTTTCTTTGCGGTATTCCTTTTTTTTATTGGGCTCTACAAAATCAAATTCGGTACTAACAACATTCCAACTTTTTTGCTCATAGTTATCAATTAGTATTTTATAAAAAACTGCTTGGCGCCAATAATCGCCTCCATTAGGCTCTTTTTCATTTGGCCCTTTTAATTTAGGTAGTGCTTTTTCAATATCGCCACTTTTATAATCAACTACATTTACATCTTTACCATTAAATTCTAACTTATCTAATTTACCTTTTAGTGGAATATTATTTACTACTACACCACGTATATTTTTTTCAATTGATACAATTTTATTCCAGTTGGTGCAATAGGTAGTATAATACTTTGTAAGTACTTCGTGGCCATATTCCATTCTTCTCTCAAAAGCTTCTTTAGTAAAATTTTCTCTATGCCTATACATATACCAATTAAAATCTCCTAGCATTTCTGGTATTAATGGAAATACATCGTTTTCTTGCATTTTTCTAAATAACTTTTCTAGCGCATGGTGAATGGCACTGCCAAACTCTGTTGCTTCGCTTTTGCCACTAGGTATCCGAATTAAATTTTGATAATAAAATTGCAAAGGACATTTTAAATAATTGCTTAAGGCAGTTACATTCATTACAAATTTGGTAAGTAAACCATCAACAAAACCATCTTCAGCATGTTCAATTTCTGGT
>Ga0114967_10002728_pt1 | contig 14689 bp, 11 predicted proteins | sample M_130628_MF_Meta_FD_92639 | JGI IMG/M metagenome (GOLD analysis project Ga0114967, IMG submission 92639) | Freshwater microbial communities from Lake Montjoie, Canada to study carbon cycling - M_130628_MF_MetaG | ecosystem: Environmental > Aquatic > Freshwater > Lake | place: Lake Montjoie... | reverse complement strand
GACGAAGCCACCACGCCGGCGCTCACGCTGATGGCGGCGCGGGCGCGCCATCGAGCCTGCGCCACCACCACCCGCATTGTCCGCGAGGCGATCCAGCTGCATGGCGCCATCGGCTACACCGAGCAGTGCGACGTGTCCTTGTACGTGCAGCGCGCGCTGGTGATGAGCGCACGCTTTGGCGGTGCGCGAACCTTGCTCGCCACCAGCAGCCTCGGGCTGGGCGCCGAGGGCGATGCCGCCGCCGCCTTGCCGCCGCCGCTCGCCGCTGACTTCCGTCCCGCCGACGGCGACTGGAATAGCCTGGATGACGCGCTGTTCCGCAGTACGGTGCGGCATTGGATCGAAGCCAACTACCCGGCCGAGCTTCGTCACGTGCCGGACCAGCTGCGCTGGTCCGAGATTAAAGGCTGGCACGCCCGGCTGGTCGCGCAGGGCTGGGCCGCGCCGGCATGGCCTGTCGCCCACGGCGGCATGGGGCTCGCGCCCAACAAAATGCTGATCTTCATCGAGGAGCTGGAGCGCTGGGGCGTGGCCCGCGCGCCCGATCAGGGCATCGTGATGATTGGCCCGATTCTGATGAGCTACGGCAGCCCGGAGCAGCGCGAACAATATCTGCCGGCGGCGCTGACCGGCGAGCAGATTTGGTGTCAGGGCTATTCGGAACCGGAAGCCGGCTCCGATCTCGCGGCGCTCGCCACCCGCGCGGTGCTGGACGGCGAGGAGTTCATCGTTAACGGCCAGAAAACCTGGACCACGCATGGCCTCGATGCCACGCACATGTATTGCCTCGTGCGGACCGATCCCAACGTCAAACCGCAGGCGGGCATCAGTTTCCTGCTGATTGATTTGCGCCAGCCCGGCGTCACCGTGCGGCCCATCGTGAATCTGGGCGGGCACGTCGATTTCTGCGAAGTCTTTCTGGATAACGTGCGGGTGCCGCGCCACAACCTGGTGGGCGAACTCAATGCGGGCTGGACGATTGCCAAGTCGCTGCTTGGCCATGAGCGCCTGTTCGTGGGCTCGCCCAAGCTCTGTCAGCACGCGGTGCATCAGCTGCGCGAACTGCTGGTGGCGAACGGGCAAATCGAGAACGCGGCGGTTCGCGATGCGCTCACCGGCATCACGCTGGACGTGCTGGATCTGGAAGCGCTGTATGGCGAGTACGCGGCGATTGTGAAACAGGGCGGCGTGCCGGGCGTCGATATTTCCGTGCTCAAGATCTGGTCGACGGAAACCTATGTGCGGCTGAGCGAAATGATTCTGGAAGCCGCTGGCGACGCCGCCGGCATCGTTGGCAAGCAGGCGTTTGGCGACGCCCGCATCGACGTCCTGAGCCATTTCTACAACGCCCGCCCGGCGCCGATTTACGCCGGCAGCAACGAGATCCAGCGCAACATCCTCGCCAAACAGGTGCTGAGACTCCCCACATGATCCACCGCACCGAATCGTACTGGGCGGCCACCGACGACATCCCTTTGGTGGAAACGAGTTGCGCCGGCGTGTTGCGCGACGCCGCGCTGGCGCGTCCAGAGCACCTGGCGCTGGTCGAGGCGGTGGAGGATCCGGCGCAACGCAGGCGCTGGACCTACGCCCAGCTCCACGCGAAGGCCGAACAGACGGCGCGCGCCCTGCTCACGGTGTTCAAGCCCGGCGAGCACGTAGCGATCTGGGGCGGCAATTGCGCCGAGTGGGTCATCCTGCAATACGGTCTGGCCCTGGCCGGGCTGGTGATGGTGACCATCAACCCGGCGGCGCGCGTGAACGAACTGGCCTATGTGTTGCGCCAGTCGCGGGCGCGCGGCGTGTTCCATCAGACTAACTATCGTGGGCTCGACATGGGTGCCGCGATCGCGGAGGCGAGCGCGCTGGAAGGGCTAAGCCTGCAGCATGTGTCCTGCCTCGAGGCGCTGGATTCATTCGCGGCGCGCGGCGCGTCGAGCCGGTCGCTGCCCGCCATCGACCCGCATCAGCCCTGCATGATCCAGTACACCTCGGGCACCACCGGACAGCCGAAAGGCGCCCTGCTGAATCACTACAGCGTCACCAACAACGCCCGGATGATGGCGCTCATCAAAGCGCTCGGCCCCACCACGGTGAATCTGGGCGTGGCGCCCTTGTTCCACACCGCAGGCTGCGTGGCCAATGTGCTGGGCACGGCGCAGACCGGCGGCACCTTGGTGCTGCCGGCAGCCTTCGAGCCGGAGCTGATGCTCGACCTCATCGAACAGGAGCGCGTGACCTTCGGTTTCGGCGTCCCCACCATGCTTATTGCGCTGCTCGCGGCGCAGGCCAAACGCCCGCGCGACGTATCGAGTCTGGTGACGATGTTCTCCGGCGCCACTATCGTGCCAATCGAAGTGGTGCGGCAGGTAGAAGCGCAGTTCGGCGTGACGCTTATCATTGGCTACGGCCAGACGGAGACTTCGCCGTCCATCACCCACACCCGCCTCACCGATGCCGATCGGGACAAGAGCGAAACCATCGGCCAGCCTATCCCCCAAATAGAAGTCAAAATCATCGATCCGGGCACCGGCCAGATTTTACCCGTCGACCAGCCCGGCGAACTTTGCACCCGCGGCTTCCACGTGATGATGGCCTACTACGACATGCCGGAAGCCACCGCCGCGACCATCGATGCCGACGGCTGGCTGCACACCGGAGACCTCTGCGCGATGGACGCGCGCGGCTATTGCCGGGTCACGGGGCGGCTGAAAGATCTCATCATCCGCGGCGGCGAAAACATTTATCCGCGCGAAATTGAAGAAGTGCTCTACGCGCACGACGCGGTTGCGGAAGTGGCGGTATTTGGCGTGCCCGATGCTTACTGGGGTGAACAGGTCGCGGCGGTCGTCACGTTCAAAGCGGGTGCGAAGGCCAGCGGCGAAACCCTGCGCGCGCACGTCGCGGCGCAGCTCGCGCGCCACAAGGTGCCGAGCCACTGGTATGCGCTGCCCTCTATCCCGGCCACCGCTTCCGGCAAACTGCAGAAATTCCGGCTGGTGGAGATGTTCCGCGCGGGCGAACTCGCCGCGGCTGCCCTCTAGCGGCAAGCAGCGCCGCAAGTCGCGTCGGCGTGGCGTTGCACGCCTGAGAAAGTTCGACCAGCGTGAATTCGACGAGCCCTTCAAGCGCCTCCTCCCGGATGCCCACTAAAGGGTCCTCAGGACTTACGAGGGACCTCCGGATTCAGCGCTGGGCTTGCAGGTGAAGGCCAAGGCAAACGCCTGTCAGGCCGCCACGGGCTCAGGGGTCTCGGCGGGGGGCATCACAATGGCAATTTCCGCGTGCCAATCTTCCGGCTCGCGGCCCGGAATCCCCATGCCATTGAGACGCAATTTGGGCCCGGCGGCAGCGCCTGCGGGGACCTTCAACGCCACGCCGCGATCCGGCGTGCTGACCGACACGGTGGCGCCGTGCGCAGCCCCTCAGGGGCCAGTGCGAGCGCGGTATACCCGTCTCGCCCCTCCGCGCGAAAACGCGCGTCAAGCCGAAACGCGATCTCCAGATACAGTAGGCCGCGCGCTGCTCGGGGTCTTTCAGCACTTCATAGGCTTCGCCGATGTCCTTGAAGCGCGCCTCGGCGTCGGCCTCTCTGGAGACGTCCGGATGAAACTTGCGCGCGAGTTCAAGGGATGGAGGGCCCTCGACCACGCTCAGCACTGCGGATTTACCCTAGCAAGGCGCGCGCGCCCGAGTAGACGGTCCGTAGCCGTTACCTATGGGTCGCGGTTGGGACTACCCGGGCGCGCTTGACCTTAATTAGCCGCCACTTTCGGGTTCGCTTTCGCGCCCGTGAGTTTCACTGACGACCTTGCCCAAGCCTGCTTCAGCCGAGCTTCGACGGTCGCCGCCAAGGCGTCTTTCTGTTGCACGCGCAGCGCCTGCAACAAGCCGCTCAGCGCCCAACCGTTATGCGGATTCTTCCGAAGATCCTGCCAAAACACCGTCTCCGCTTCGGCCGGCCGACCGGCGGCAAGCAACTCGGCGCCTAGCGCATGACGAGGCGGATAGGCCCATTCGGAAGGCTCGGTGTAGATCAGGCCCTCTTCGATTCTCACCGCCGTTTCCAGCTGTGAAATCGCCTCGCCGTGGCGTCCTTCGGCCGCAGCGATTGCGCCAACAAGCGACGGCACGCTCACGTTGAGTATCGAGCGCGCACTGTTTTGCGAGAACAGATTATTGTCGAGTGACGGGTTCTTCATCACTTCGCGAAGCGTCGCGAGTTCGCCTTTGGCCTGCTCAAGGCGGCCCGTGGCGACGAACGCCTGTCCCCGCGCGTAATGCCAGGCGCCGGTAAGAAAGGCCGACGTTGCCGGCGGTGCAGGTTCTTTCAGCATCGCTTCCCACAGGCCAAAGCGCAGCATGGTCCAGTAAGGCACCACCCGGAATGCCGCCAGCATCGGCATCGCGGCCAGCGTCGCGTCGTCGATCTTGCTCGCGACTTTACGACCGGCCTCCTCCGCCAAGGCTTGCTGCCCGTCGTACATCGCCGCAAACCACATGAAATGAATGTTGTGCGGGTAGTAGGCCATCGGATATAGGCCCTGAGCGCGACACTGGGTGATGTAGTCCTCGTCGGCCTCAATCGCCAAGCGATTGCTCTCAATCGCATCGGCGTAGCGCCCAACGCGTTGGTAAATATGCGAGGGCATGTGAACCATGTGCCCCGCGCCCGGCATCAGATGCAGCAGCGTGTCGGCCGAGCGCTCGGCGCGCTCCGGCGTTGGCGTTGATTCAAGCAGGTGGATTTGGAAGTGCAGCGCACCGGGATGCCGCGGGTCCTTGCGCAGTACGTCTTCAATCAGCGTCACAATTTCCGCGATGCCCTCGTGCGGTTGCCCGTCTGGCATCCAATATCCCCACGGCCGCAGGTCCATCACCGACTCGATGTACAGCGCCGCGATATCCAGATCCTCCGGATAGCGTTTGTGCACCTCGCGCATGGCCGCCGCGTACGCCCGATCGTTCGCCTTGCGATGGTCAGCGCTGCCGGAGTAGCGCTGCGCAAGCGCCTCGATGAGCGCGCGCTCGCGGGGGCTCGTGTGGGTGACCAAGGACTGCGCCTTGCTGACCATTTCAAACGCGTGCGGCTCCTCATTCGGTGCCATCAGCGCGTTGATGTTTGGCCCCAACACCAGCGCCTGACCCCAGTAGGCCATCGCCAACGAGGGATCTAGACGGGCGGCCTCCCTGAACGCTCGCCGTGATTCAGCATGGTTAAACGCATAGGCGAGGTTAAGTCCCTGATTGATAAATGTTTGGGCCTCGGCCCGCTGCGTCGAGACCGGGAAGACGTGATCGCCGAGCTTCAGCAAACGCGGCGCCAACTCCCCTTTGGGGCCCGGCTGCGCCGCCGCTGGCGATTCCGCATAGTGTTTGTGAGTGGTGGCAGCCGGGCCTTCGGCCGCGCTAGCGACGAGGCTTGACGCCGCCAGCAGGACAGTAACGAAGGCGCGCAATGACCGCGTAACTAGATGTTTCATGACATCCCTATGGGGGGCTGCGGGCGAGGACACAGTGCCCGGTTCGGTTACAAGGGAAGGACCTTGGTGCGTGCGATCGATTGCCGCAGCGACCCGTCTCAACACTGTCGTTGCGGTCAACGCTGTGTTTCGATGCCGCTGGACGCGGGCCCTGAGATTACGCAATGCCAGAGCCCCGTCTTTTCGCTTGTGGACGCTGCCGGGGCTACCGTGCGTCATGCCACAGTAGCCGTCGGCCGCTCATTTGCCTACCCGAAAAGCTCAGCCGCGAGTTCTTCGAGTTCCTGCAGGATCGCCGATTCGCTCTCACCACGCAGCCACAGCACCACGTTGTCGGCGCTGGCGTCGGCCAAGGTTTTGATATCTGCCTTGGTTCGGAACATGCCGTCCGGAGCGAAGGCCGTAATGTTGATCGTCTTGGGATCGCGGCCGTATTGCGCGGCGAATTTGTTGATTTCGGCGCGGCCGTCGACCACTTCCTGCGGATTGACCACAAACGGGAGCCAGCCGTCGCCCCATTGGGCCACGCGGCGATACACATTGGGGGAGCCGATGCTGCCCAGCATGATCGGCGGATGCGGCTTGCGCCACGGCGTGGGGCGGCACACGGCGGAAGGGAAATTCGCGTATTTGCCTTCGGCACTGGCGTATTCACCGGTCCACAGACTTTTCATCGCGAAGATGTATTCCTTGACCTGCGCCCAGCGATGCGCGAAGTCGCCGCCCATCATCGTGCACTCGGCTTCGTTCCAGCCGGCACCAATGCCGTAGATGAAGCGGCCTTTGGAGTAGTGGTCGAGTGACGCAATTTCCTTGGCGGCCAGCACAGGGTGGCGCTCTGGCACCAGCGCCACGCCCGTGCCGAGGTTAATCGTGCTGGTGACGGCCGCCGCACGCGAAAGGCCAATCAAGGGATCGGGCATTTTGAACAGATAGTCCGGTGCCGAACCGCCTTCCACTTTGCCGGGATAGACATCTTCAGAGCCCTGCGGGATGGCCGCGTGCTCCGGCAGCCAGTAAGAATCGAAACCCAGTTCTTCGGCGCGTTTGGCGATGACCGCCGGGTCGCCGGTAAACAGATCGGCGATGACCTGAAAAACGCCAACGCCGATACCGTGAGATTTTTTGACCGTCATGCAGATGTTCCCCTCTGTGCTTTTGTAATCAAGTGCGCGAGCCGGCCGAGCCGGGTGCTCTGCTCCGCATTTGACGTGACTGCGGCGGTCATCGCAAGCCGCGCTCTGCTTGCGGCAGCGATCGCGGCTTTCTACTATTGCATATGCAAACATGCCGGCTCGCGACGACCACCATCGCTGGCCAGCCACACGCTTCGCCCTCGGCCAGAGACCGCACGGGCGCCGCCGTCCACGCTTCTCGCTACCAAACTGTTGGGGTTTCCATGAGTCAATCGGTCGAATTTTTCTTTGATGTGGGGAGTCCGGCCGCCTATCTGGCGTGGACCCAGTTGCCGCGCCTTGCGGCGGACACGGGCGCCACCATCCTCTGGCGACCGATGCTGCTCGGCGGAGTCTTCAAGGCGACGGGCAATAACAGCCCGGTGGCGATTCCCGCCAAAGGTCGCTGGCTCATCAACGACCTCAAGCGCTGGGCCGATCGCTACGGCGTGCCGCTACAGCTGCCGGCCGATTTCCCGCTCAACACGCTCACGCTGATGCGTGGCGCAGCCGGTATTCAGCTGCGGCAGCCGCAAGATTTGGCGCGCTATCTGGAAGCGGTATTCAACGGGATTTTCGCGCAGGGTTTGCCGATGGGCGATCCCGCCGTGCTGGCAGAGGTGCTGACCAAGGCCAACGTTGACCCTGCCCATCTGCTCGCACTGGCCGCTGACCCGGAGGTTAAACAGGCGCTGGTGGCAACGACCGAAGAAGCCGTCGCCCGCGGGGTGTTCGGAGCGCCCAGCATGTTTGTCGGCGAAGAAATGCATTTCGGACAAGACCGGCTGGAGTTCGTCGCCGCGGCGCTGCGGGCATGACCCCTGCGTGCTTTGGCATTGCGCTAACACCAGTGGGGTCGCGATGATTCCCAGCGGCTTTCCGCTGGGCCAACTTCGCCCCGTGTCGCGCGAGCCGATCGAAACCCAAACCCATTTCAAGCACTGTGGCGGCGCCAAACCCGGTCTCGCCGCGCCGGCCACCTAAACCGCAGACGTGATTGGCAATGTGCCAGAGGAAATCCAACGCATGAGAATTTATTACGCGCCCGATACCCGCGCCGTGCGCATCGTGTGGCTGTTCAATGAGCTTGGACTGCCCTACGAACTCGAGACCTTCCAACTGGGCGATCGCAAAATGCGCGCGCCCGAATATCTCGCCGTGCATCCGCTGGGCCGCGTGCCGGCGCTGGCCGACGACGACGGCAGTTGCGTGTTTGAGTCCGGCGCCATCGTGCAGTACGTGCTGAGTAAATATGCTGATGGCCGGCTGCAACCGGCGCCGTCCTCGGCCGACTTCGGACCCTATCTGCAATGGCTGCATTACGCCGAAGGCATGATCATGCCGCCGGTGAACACCATCGTGGTGGAGACCATTCTGCTCGCGCCCGAAAAACGCAATCAGGGCAACGTCGACCGTGCCGTCAAACTGCTGGGGCGCATGCTTGAAGCGGTTGAGACCCGACTCGAAGGCCGCGAATTTCTGGCCGGCGCCTTCAGCGGTGCCGACATCATGACCGGGCACGCCACAATCGTGGCCGCCAAGCTCGGCGCCGACATCACCGACAAGCCCAACGTCAGCGCGTATATCCAGCGTCTCAACGCGCGGCCAGCGCTCGCTGCAGCCTGGCAGGCTGGCACCTGAAACTGCGATGACCGGCCCCATGACAGACAAACTGCAGTACGAACAGGTGGGCGACGTTGCCGTCATCACGCTCGACGACGGCAAAGCCAACGCCTGCGGATTTGCCATGCTTGAAGCCATCGGCACCGCCCTCGACCGTGCCCGCCTCGAGGCCCGCGCGGTGGCTTTGATCGGACGCCCGGGCGTGTTGAGCGGAGGCTTCGACCTCAAGGTCATCAACGGCGGTGATGCCAGCGAACTGCAGCGTCTGATCACGCTTGGCGTGCGCACCCTGATGCAGATCTACGGCCATCCGCAGCCGCTGGTCATCGGCGCCACCGGCCACGCCGTGGCGCTCGGCGCTTTCATGCTGCTGGCCGGGGACTATCGCATTGGCACGACGGGTGACTATCGCGTTGGGCTGAACGAAACCGCCATCGGTCTGCAGTTACCGCCGTTCGGTATTGAACTCGCGCGCGCGCGACTGCCGCCGCAGCACCTCACCCAGGCGGCGATCATGGCCAGGCTTTATGCGCCAGACGAAGCGATTGAAGCCGGTTTTCTGGACGAGGTGCTGGCCGCTGACGCCGTTCGGACCACGGCCATTGCCAAGGCTCAGGCTTGGAGCACGCTCCATGCAGACGCACTGGCCTATAACAAAGCCGCCTTCCGGGATGACGCGATCGCTCGCGTGCTGGCCGCGCTGGAGGATTGAGCGGCGCCCTGAATTGTTTCGCCAAGCTAGCGCTGCCCCGTTCGTCGCGTCCCGACCGCGCGCTAAATCGGTCTGCCTTGCAGAGCACAACACCGCCCTCTTATAGTCCGACTCCCGCCTACCTCTTCATCAGCAAGGATTTTTATGGACAACATGCGCGCGCTGCGTCAGACCCGGCTTTTTGAGGCGATGCCCGAGGTCGAACTCGCCAAACTGGTCGCACTCGCTAAAGCCACCCGTTTCCATCAAGGTGAGGAAATCTGCCGCGAAGGCGCCAGCGGTAGCGAGCTGTTTGTGCTGGTGCTCGGTAGCGTGCTAGCGACCAAAGGCGACAGCGACGAAAGCGTGGCCACCATCGGCAGCGGCTCGTACTTCGGGGAAATGTCGATGGCATCTACCGAGCACAAACGAGCCGCGACGATCCGCGCACTGGAAGACAGCGAAGTGCTGGTGATCTCCGGCGAGGCCATTAACACCCTCGCCGAGCAGGACGCGTCCTTTGGGTACGCGTTTTATCGCGCACTCGCCCGCGGACTCGCCCAGCGCATGCGCGCTGCCGCCAACGACGTTGCCCTGTTGAAGTCCCTCGCCAGAAAAAACTAGGCGTCTGTGCACTGAGCCTTCGCCGCACGACGGCCACCGGCTCCTCGGGCCTTGAGCCCCATCAGCGCCGTCCTTCCTCGCATTCGGCGCCCGCCGCCTGTGAAGGGCGCCACTCCGCAGAAAACCGCTTTCCAAGAGCGATAAAAAACGCTTCCCTGGTTCAGGTTCGGAGCGACCATTGTTGATTCGAGTCCGGTTTACGGCATTTAGTGGTTGAAAACCGCGGGGTTCCCGGTAAAGAATCGAAAACACTGAATCAGAGGGGCGTGTTGGGAATGGCGATCGCAGGAGTCATGGCAGCCGTAGCACCGTATGCGTTGATAAACGCCACGGCCTCACGCGCCAATCGTTCCCCGCAATCTATCGCGCTTACCCCACCGGTAGATGCCCCCCGCGAGACGCAGCCGAACGATCAGACAGACGCGACGACACAGGCAAAAGACCGGGTCATTCGCGGTCAGGACGAACAACAACGCTCCCCGGAAGAGCAGCGGCAACTGGCCAGTCTGGAAGCGCGCGACCGCGAGGTGCGTGCGCATGAGCAAGCCCATCTCTCCACCGCCGGCGGTCTGGCCACCGGCCCCGCGAGTTTCACCTACCAACGAGGTCCAAACGGGGTCAATTACGCCGTAGGAGGCGAAGTCCCGCTTAGCCTGCGCAAAGGACAAACGCCAGAAGAAACGATCTCCAACGCGCGGAAAATTCAGGCCGCCGCACTCGCCCCCGCCCAGCCTTCCCAACAAGACCGCAATATCGCGGCCGTCGCCGGGCAGATGGCGCTGGAGGCGGTTACCGAACTGGCGCGTCAATCCAACACCAAAGCGGCCAATCCGCCCGGCCCGATCACCCTCGAAGAAGAAACGCCCCGGCTGTCTCGTACTCAGACCGAAGGTCTCCGCCGCTATCGCGGCGAAGAGACTAGAAGCAACCAACTGCTGGCGATGATCTAAACCACCCTCAAGCCCCTCCGGCCCGGCCTCCTCTCACGCAAGCCTGAAACCCTCGTAGCCGTTCGCGGCAATCTCGGCGCACAGCTTTCGATACGTCCCGAAACCCCCGATATACGGCAGGAACACGCGCGGCTTGCCGGGAATATTCGCCCCCATGTACCAGGAATCCGCTTGCGGAAAGAGCGTGCCATCCGCCAACTCCTTCACATGCGCGCCCCATTGCGCTTCGGCCTCGGCGGTCGGCTCGGCGGTCGTGGCGCCCATGGCGCGCAGATGCGTGAGCAACTCGCAAATCCAGTCCACATGCTGCTCGATAGACGTGGGCATATTGCCCAGCACCGACGGACTCCCCGGCCCGGTCACCATGAATAAATTCGGAAAGCCCCGCGTACACACGCCGAGATAAGTCTGCGGCCCCGCCGACCACTTGGCGGTGAGCGGCTCATTGCCGCGACCGCGGATATCGATGCGATTCAAGGGACCGGTCATGGCGTCAAAGCCGGTGGCGAAGACAATCGCATCGAGCTCAAAGGTCTGTTCGCTGGTGCGGATGCCGGTCTCGACCACGCGCTCGATCGGCGTGTCGCGCAAATCCACCAGCGCGACATTGGGGCGGTTAAATGTCTCGAAATAGTCCGCGTCGAGCGGTAGCCGCTTGGTGCCAATGGGATAGCCCTGAGGAATGAGTTTGCTGGCAGTGGCCGGATCCTGCACCACGCTGCGAATCTTCTCCCGCACAAACTCGGCGGCCAGCGCATTGGCAGCCGGGTCGGCAAGCAGATCGCAAAAGCTGCCGAACATCCATTCAAAACCGCCTTTTGCCCAGTCCGCCTCGAACTGCGCGCGCAGGGCTGCCGGGCTTTGCTGCAAGGCCTCATCCGCTTTCCAGTCGTAGGGCTGGCCGATGGTCGACCAGCGGCAGGTCTCACGAATGGTTTTGATGTTGGCCTTAAGGTCGGCAACTTGCGCGGGCGACAGCGGCGCATTGCGGGCCGGCACGCTGAAGCTGGGCGTGCGTTGGAAAACGGTCAACTGCGCGGCCTGTTTGGCGATGACCGGAATGGATTGGATTCCCGAGGACCCGGTGCCCACCACGCCCACCCGCAAGCCCGTGAAATCGACGCCTTCGTGCGGCCACTGGCCGGTGTGATACCAGCGCCCTTTGAAGTCCTCCAGACCTGCGACCTGCGGCACCTGTGCGGCCGACAAACAGCCCACCGCGGTGATCAGAAACTGCGCGAGCACCTGCTCGTCGTGCTCGGTCTCGACCCGCCACAAACCGGTCGCCTCGTCATAACTGGCGGCGGTCACGCGGGTGTTAAAGGCAAACGCCGGGCGCAGATCGAAGCGGTCGGCCACGTGTTCGAGGTAGCGCAGAATTTCCGCCTGTCCGGGAAAACGGCAGCTCCAGCTCCATTCCTGTTCCAGTGCTTCGGAGAAGGAATAGGCGTAGACCCAGGACTCGGAGTCAGAGCTCGCACCCGGATAGCGGTTCCAGTACCAGGTGCCGCCCACGCCGCCGCCCTGCTCGAAGGCCACGTGCGAAAGCCCCATCTCGCGCAGCTTGTAGACCGCGTAGAGACCGGCGAACCCGGCGCCAATGACTACCGCGTCGACTCGACGCGGGGCGTTATCCCTTTCCAGATGACTTGCCGACATGCGGGCTCCCTCTCCATGCGTTGTTCTTTTTTAAACGCTGATCCCTGAGCCCCCTCACGCGGCGTGGCGCTCTCCCGCCGTCGCAGCACCCGCAAACTTCAGCACCCCGTCTTCCAGCGGGTCATTGCGAAAGTGCTCGCGGTCGTCCAGATAGTTCTGAGTGTTCTGCCAGGGCGCGCGGTCGCTGGTGCGCGGAAAAAGATGCATCGCGCGCTGCAGATATCCCGGATTGAAACCGTCGATCAGCGGCCGCTGCGGCATGTCGCGATCGCTCTCGCGCAGGGTTGGCGTGCATTGCCGCAAGCCTTTCGCCTTCAGATGATTCAACAAGCGACACGCGAATTCGGACACCAGCTCCGAACGCAAGGTCCACGAGGCGTTGATGTAGCCCAGCGTGTAAATCAGGTTGGGCACGCCCGAGAACATCATGCCCTTGTACGACCAGGTCTCGGCAAAATTGACCGGCGCCCCGTCTACCGAAAACGCCACCTTGCCGAGCAAGGCCATCTCGAGCCCGGTGGCCGTCACCACCACATCTGCCGGTAACTCCGCGCCAGATTGCAGGCGAATCCCGTTAGCGGTGAAGTGGGCGATGTGGTCGGTCACCACCTCGGCCTTACCGGATTTAATCGCTTTGAAGAGATCCGCATCGGGCACCAGACACAGTCGCTGGTCCCACGGCTTGTAGCTGGGCGTGAAGTGCTTGTCGACGTCGTAATCGGGCCCGAGAAATTTACGCACCATGCCCAGCAACTGCGCGCGTACTTTCTCCGGCGCCACGCGGGTCTGGCGATACACATAGCGCTGAAACTGCACGTTCTTCCAGCGAATGAGGCGATAGGCGAGCTTCGCCGGCAGCAGCCTCTTGAGCCAGTTGGCCACCGCATCTTCCGCCGGCAGGGACACCACATAGGTTGGCGAGCGCTGGAGCAGCGTGACCTTGCCCGCCTCGCGCGCCATCGCTGGCACCAGGGTCATGGCGGTCGCACCGCTGCCCACGATCACTACCCGCTTGTTGCGGTAATCCAAGCCTTCCGGCCAAGCCTGCGGATGCACCACGTCGCCCTTGAACTCGGCAAGCCCGGCAAAGTCTGGCTGATGGCCGCCTTCGTAGCTGTAGTAGCCGCTGCACACCAGAAGGAAATTGCACGCAAACTGCACGTGCTCGCCGTCGCCGGTCTCCACTTCGACGGTCCAGCGCCCCTCGGTGCTCGACCAGGCGGCGGACGTCACCCGATGCTGAAACCGGATGCGTTGCTCGAGCCCACGCTCCGTGGCGGCTTCCTTCACATAGGCCAGGATGGATGGCCCGTCGGCGATGGCTTTGGCGTCCTGCCAGGGTTTGCTGTCGTAGCCCATGGTGTACATGTCGCTGTCGGAGCGAATGCCGGGATAGCGAAACAGGTCCCAAGTGCCGCCTATCGTGGCGCGCCCTTCGAGGATGAGAAAACTGCGGTCGGGACATTTGTCCTGCAGCTGCCGCGCCGCGCCAATGCCAGAAAGACCGGCGCCGATAATGATGACGTCTACAGCTTGCATGCCCTGCTCCCCGAAACCGCTTATGAAGGTATATTACTGACCGCATGGCAGGCCATTCGGCGCTACCCGCTACTGGAGTGTAAGCGTACCGTCAGGCTGACGCTTTGGCTTTCCGCACGCCGCGCACGCATCAAGCATCGTAGCCTCAGGCACCGCTCAGAGCATCCGGCAGCGCGCGATAAATTTCGGGTAGCGACGCTACGGTTATGGTCGGGCAACTGCCGATAAGACGGGAGCAACCAGTCTCGCCTGCCGGCATAACTTGAAGACATCAATGGATAAAAGGATGCCAATGAGCGGTGAATTCAAGCATCTCCCGGTTGACCGCCCGCGCGGGTCCCACACCGGATTTGGCGCAACCGGCGTCAATCAGATCCCAGAGGGCGGGTTGAGCCCCACCGACGTCGTCGCGCGCGCACTGGCGATCCTCGCCGCCGAGACCGGCGCCGGCACTGATGCCGCGTCTGCCGTGGCCTGCTCCGACGCCCTCATAACAGTGCCTGGCACCCCGAGTTCATCCCGATGAATTGCGCCCAATGCGGCCTTGAAATCCCCGCAGGCATGCGTTTTTGCGGCGGCTGCGGGCACCCCGCTCAGGCCGCTACGCCGCCGTCCGACCGCGTCGTTGCCGATCAGGAAGGCGACCGCCGGCAGCTCACGGTGATGTTCTGCGATCTGGTGGGTTCAACCCTCATGTCGCAAAACATGGACGCCGAAGACCTGAGCGACCTACTGGCCGCCTACCAGCGCGTGTGCGCTGAAGCGGTCCAGCGCTACGACGGCCATATCGCCCAATATCTGGGCGACGGTGTGCTTATTTATTTCGGCTATCCGCGAGCCCATGAAGACGATGCCAGACGCGCGGTCCTTTGTGGTCTGGAAATTCTGCAGGGCCTGCAGGAACTCAACGCCGGCGTCACCCTGCTAGCCAACGCGCAGTTGCAG
>Ga0114967_10002727_pt1 | contig 14690 bp, 29 predicted proteins | sample M_130628_MF_Meta_FD_92639 | JGI IMG/M metagenome (GOLD analysis project Ga0114967, IMG submission 92639) | Freshwater microbial communities from Lake Montjoie, Canada to study carbon cycling - M_130628_MF_MetaG | ecosystem: Environmental > Aquatic > Freshwater > Lake | place: Lake Montjoie... | reverse complement strand
CGATCTTCGCAATAACCACCGCGGTCACCGAACTAGCGGGCACTGCGTTCGAGTCGTGGGTGCAGGGCAATGTCCCTGAGACCTATCTGGCTCGTGTTGGAGCTGTGGAGACTGGAATGCTCGGAGCGATGAACCCACTCGGTATCGCTGTGGCCGTCCCCGCGGCGACGCTATTCGGTGCCGGACCGGTGCTGATGGGCTTCGCCGCGGTCATCGCCATCGCCGCGGCGATGGTCGGAATCGACGCGCGCCGGAGGCTTCGCACACCGACGTTGGATCGGTAAAATAATGCCCAAGGATCCAAGCCGGATCCCCAACACCACCACCTGAGGAGTAACTGTGGAGAACACTGTTTCGATCATCGAGGACGACGCCGTGCTCGAGCTGGAGGCCATCACCATCGAAGACGGCGACACTGACGCCGTTATGGGTGCGAAGCGACCCAAGCGGGACGTAGGGCACTGACACCCCCTCATACGACACAACAACCAGAGCCGTCTGCCCCGTGCAGGCGGCTCTGGTTGTCTCTCAGGCGGAGAACAACTCATGGAACGCACCATTGTCGATCCGGCCGCGTGGCACACGTTCGCCGAAGAATTCAACGCTGAACCCCACCGGTTCTTTCACGTCCCCGGTCTGGTCAATCCCGGACCCCTCCTACGTTCAGTGGTGCGCGCGACCGCGAACCTTCGGGCGTGCGAGAACCTCCCCGACCCCCGTCTCCGTGTTTTCTCCAACAGCTACCTGGACTACGCGGCGACGGAAAAATTCTGTTACGACACCCCTCCCAGCTACGGCGTGTTTCAGTTCCTCAGCGAGTGGGTCGCCGAAAAAGACTCCTGCATGGCCATGAACTCGATCGAAAGCTGGGACGCGCCGCTCCGTGAAGTAGCCGCCACGGAATTCATTCCGGCGCTCCGCCCGTACCTGCAGCGCACCGCGTCCCGCATCGATTGGTATGCGTTCCTCGCCACCGAGGGATGGACCCCGTTCGGAATCCACGATGACGACGAACCCTCGATGGTCATGAACCTCGGGCCCGGAGACAAAGAGATCTGGGTGTGGGAACCCGCTGCCCTACGCGGACTCGACGGCGGCCGGCGCACCTCCCTGTCTTTCGAACACTTACTGCCAGTAGCGACTCACCACCTGGTCCTCAAACCGGGTGACTTCGCCGCCATCCCAGAGGGCTGGTTCCACGTGTTCCGGGGATCCGGAAGCTCGGCGCTCCTGGGCATCGCCCCGTACCCCCGCGACACTCTGCAAGAGATGAGCGAGTACCTGTCCAGCCGGGGTCGTGACCCCATCGAATGGCTCACCGGTGCGGCGGACAAAGAATCAGCGCAACGCCGAATCGCCGCGGTACGACGACACCTCGACCAGACACTAGAGTCCGCGGCGTTCTCCACAGCCCAGGTCCGAATCCGACCGGAGCTCCCCGACGCCGGGCTTCCGCCGCGTGTTCGGGCAGTGCTCCTACTGCTGGTTCCGGAACTACCGACGCTGCTGCTGGCCAACGGCTCGACGATCGCGGTTCCCGCCGATCCAGGTTCCGAAACAGTGGTGGCGTGGCTGCGCGACAACCCGGAGTTCACCCCGTCGGAGTTCGAGAACCACTTCACCGAACAGATGGGCCCCGACTCCGCTGGTGAACTCTTGAACCACCTGGCACACGCCGGCGTCCTCACCGACGCCGGCCAGTAACCTCGCGCCGCCGTCGCCGTCGACGACGCGTCTCTGCTCAGCTTGCCCGCGAGCAGCAGTGCGGCGAGATGCGAGAGGCGTCGAGATGTTGAAAACCGACCTAACCCCGGTGCTGAACGCCGTGGTGTCGGGCTTCGGTCTCGATGTCTCTTTTCGAGACATGCTCCAGGACCCACGAAGTGTCCTGGTGTCGGACATTGGACAGGCGCAGACACGTCCAGGTTTCGGCATACACCGAATCGACGAGATCCTGTCCTCATCCACGCTGGACCCCTACGTCGTGGCACTGCACGACCGCACTGTCGAGGTGGATCAACGCGACATCATCAGCGCCGAAATGGGTGACGGACAGATCGTCAAGCGATCCCTCCACGACGCACCCCTGCGTGACGCGCTCACAAACGGGTTGACCCTCACCATCAACGGAGTGGACCGCTTCGACACCACCACGCGGATCAACCGGGAGAGCCTTGAATACGCGGCTGGGGCCACCGCGGGATGCAACGTGTACATGTCCCGATCGTCCATGTCGCCATTCGAGACCCACACCGATGACCACCACGTCGTCGCGGTCCAGGGTGAGGGGCGCAAGAAGTGGATGGTGCTCGACCCCACTTCTGGAGAAAAAGTTTTCGACGACTGGCTGTGCGCCGGCCAGTCCCTGTTCGTCCCCGCCCATTGGCCACACCGCGTGCACGGAAGCGACGAAGTCAGTGTCCACTGGACATTCGGCATCACCGTCAACACCGACCCCTACCGGAGACTAGAGAACGTCGTTGCCAAGGCGGCGAGGCGGCCGATCGACGACGCAAAGACGGAGCTGACCACATACCTCGCCAGCGACGAGGTTCGGTCACATGGTGATCTTCTCCGCGTTCGCGCCGGCGCCTCACTCGCCTACACCTTGCGCGACACCGCGGCGATTCCACTGGCGGACATCAGCGTCAAGTTTCGTCCGCGACTTCCACCCGTGCTGGGGATCTGCGAGACGTCCGTTCTCGTCGTCGCCGCGGGTGCGATGTGGCGCGTCGACCGCCGGCTTGTTCCCCCGCTCACCGCGTTGTCCAGCGGCGCGGCCATGACCGCGGATGTTCTCGCTGAACAGATCGGCGGAAAAGCCGCTCGCACATTCATCACGTGGGGCGTCGACAACGGACTCCTCATCGCCCACATCGAGAGGTATCGACGATGACACCACCCGAGATGGACAGTCTCAGCGTCAATCCGGCGTATCAGATTGCACGCACCGATTCGGGTCTGTCGTTGTCCAACCCCCACGAGGGATCGCAGATCACACTCCCCCGCGCTGTCGCTCAGGTCCTCGACCGAATCCGCGACGAAACCCATCCGGTATTCGAACCATCGGAGCGGCGTGTGGTCGAGCACCTGCTACGCCTGCGCGTTGTTGCCCCCGCGGAGAACCTGTCGGTTCTGAGCCGCGGCGTAGTACGTCGCAGCGAATCCCCCATCGCCAAAGCGTGGACGAAAGAGGTCCGTGATCTGAGCAAGCCGGTGTTCTTCGGCTGTGCGACCGGATTCGGTTCCACGGAATTCGGTAACCCTGCGACGGGTGTCATCCCCATTCGACGAAACCTGGCGCAGCTGTTCGAAGGTTCCGGGAATCAGGTGTCCGTTGATCGGGATCACGCAGACCTCGGATGTATGGAGTCTCAGATACTCGACTACGGAGATATCGTCTACGACTCGGTGCGCGACACAGCCGTCGATGTCCACGACCGGGTTCGGTTTAGCGTCGACCAGATCATGTCCAGTGGCGGTACACCCCTGATGATCGGCGGGGACCACTCCAACACCTACCCCACGGTGCTGGCCGCGCTGGAGCACAACCCGTCACTGCGGCTGGTGCACTTCGACGCACACTCAGACCGGCGCGAAATCTCCAACGACGGAAAACTTCCAGTTCCGGACTGCGGAAACTTCGTCGAGTACCTGCTGCGCAACGTACCCACCCTCGACGTGATGACTATCGGTGTGCGTGGGTGGACCCGACACCCCGTTGAATCGGCCGGCAACTACCACCAGATACCCGTCCGGAAGATCAGCAGTTCCGCAGACGCCATTCGCGACTTCTGCAAAGACGCCACCGTGTACCTCAGCGTGGACATCGACGTCCTCGACCCCAGCGTTGCTCCCGAAGTCGCCTACGCCAGCCCAGCGGGTCTCATGCTCCGCGAACTGCAGGGCCTGGTGGACATGGTGCTTGAGAACTCCACCCTCATCGGGGCGGACTTCGTCGAGGCGTGCGACTGGAACGCGCGTCGAAACCTCGCCGTGTGGTCACAAGTCGCTGTCATCACCACGGTTCTCGAGCATCTTTTCTTGGCCCGCCAAACAGCGACGTAACGCGCCACGCAGCGGAATGTCGGCGCTGCTGGGGAGAATCGGACCCATGTCCAAACCAACAGCGGCGATAGTCGACGTCGATGGCACTCTCGTCGATGTCTCCGGCATCCGACACCATGTCGCCGGCAAGAGGCGCAACTTCGAGCTGTTCCACAGCGAATCGGCGCATTGCCCTCCCGTCCCGATGGCGCTCACCTGGGTCGAGGAGATGCACGACTCCGGACATCACATCCTGGTCGTCACCGCCCGGATGGAGAAGTGGCGCGAACTTACGCACACCTGGCTGGGCCGGCACCTCACACGCCCGCATGTGGAGCTGGTTATGCGGGCAGATGGGGACTACCGCCCCGACTACGAGGTGAAGCGTGAGATCCACGCGGAGCTGGCGTCACGCTACGACATTCGCGCGGCGTGCGACGACAACCCGAACGTCGTACAGCTCTGGAACGAACTGGGAATACCGGTCACCGTGGTGCCGGGATGGCCCGGCTGAAGCCGCAGAGAATCAGCAAGAAACACGCCGTTACCGACGACTTGCATTTCTCTGAAATAGAGATTACAGTGGAAGTAACGCACCCACCACCACAGCCGCAGTAAGGAAACCACCACCACCATGACCGATCTCCTCGACGCCCCCGCCGCTCGCACGACGACCAGCCTCACCGACAAGATCGCCAAGCTGCTCAACCAGGCCGAGCGGGCCGGCACCGAAGCGGAATCCGCCGTCTTCATGGCCAAGGCCCAGGAGCTGGCCGCGATCTACTCGATCGACCTCGCCAAAGCCCGCCACGCCACCATCGCCAAAGAGCGCACCACCCCGGTGCAGCGCACCATCACCTTGGGCGTCCGGGGAACCCGCGGCCTCAACACCCTCGTCGCGCTGTTCAGCGGCATCTGCGCCGCCAATGACCTCACGATGGACATCGCCCACAACTCCACCCGCGTGTTCGTCTTCGGATTCGCCGAAGACATCGACATCGCCGAGGCGCTGTTCGCCTCGCTCAGCGTGCAGATGGCCCAGGCCGCCGAGACCTACCGCAAGGACGGCAGCTGGAAGAACGAAACCGTTTACCGCCCCGGCCACTACCAGGGCTGGAACTGGATCGACGGCACCGAGAAGCCCATCACCTGGCTCAGTGCGCGGCTGGACTTCCAGGCCGGGTTCGCCTCCCAGGTCGGCCGGCGCCTCGCCGACGCCCGCCGGGAAGCCGAGAACGCCGCGCGCACCGCCGACGCCGAAGCCCCCACATCGACCGGAACCGATCTGGTCCTCGTCACCAAGCGCAAAGCCGTGTCGGAGTTCTACCAGTCCGCCAGCACCGCCCGCGGGTCCTACCGCGGTGGGCGCCGTGCCACCAGCTCCGCCGCCCGCGGAGCAGGCAGTCGTGCCGGCGACCGGGCCAGTCTCAACCGCTCAACCGGAGTCGGCGGCGCCCGCAAGGCGCTGTCGTGACCGACGCACAGCGGTCCCGCGTCTACTCCGCGGAGAAGACTCTGCGGTGGCTCTACGACCACCCCGCAAGCAGTCACGACATCGGCGGTGTGATCGTCCAGCTCGAGCCCGAAGCGCGTTTCGCCAGTCTCGACAGCGTCGCGGCGTACCTGGACCGCGTCATATCTCACCCCGCGGTGATCGCTGAGTTCGGCGCCCGCGCACCCATCACAGTGCGTGAGCGCCGCGGAGAGAAATCTGCGCATTACGAACCGAACACAGCCACCATCGCCATCAACACCACCGGAACACGTTGGAGTCTGCGTGAGTGCGTTTTGTTACACGAAACTGCACACCATTACTCCCGCAAGAGTCCGGCGCACGGACCGGAGTTCACCGCAACACTCACACGGCTGATCGAACTGGTGATGGGTCCGCAGGCCGCGCTGGCGCTGCGTCTGCTGTACGCGCAGAACGGTGCGACGTGAACGACGATCTGGTTCAGCCGATTCTGCTTCCGCCTGACGCTCGACGGCACCCGCTGTCGGTGGTGCTGACCGCCGCCGGTACCGCATCAGCGTCGGCGCTTGCTGGCGCGGACCGGTCCGACAGTCGCTGGGCGGACTGGCTCGCCGGCCGGTTCACCAAGTCCGTTCGGGTGGCGAAGTCGCGCAGCGACATCGACGTCGCACGCACCTGCGCCGACCACCACATCGAGGTCGACGGGTTCGTCGCCGCGGCGTTCGCACCCACCACCTACCAGGAAATGCCGCACTGGATGTCCCGGGCCCGCGTCGAAGGACTGCGATGCGACGATGATCTCCCGTCACATCCCGGAGACGGCGACTGGGCGATCGGCCTCGTCGCAGACATGACCGCCGGCAAAGCCGCTGCGCAGGTCGCACACATGCTGTGTCGTTTGGTACTGGAAACCGGCGTGCTGCCGACGTTCTCGATTTACCGCGCCACCGAGAACACCGTCGGCGACCTCGACATCACCGATGCCGGACTCACCGAGTTCGCCCGCCCCACCCGCACTGTCATCGCAAACCGGATCAGGGGCGCTTAAACATGAGCGGATTACCTGATCTGATCCACCACGCCGCGGGGCCGGTCTCACTGGATCGTTCGAGGCGGTACGCACAGGAATCTCGAGTCAGCCCTTTCGGCAAGCCCAACGGACTGTGGTTGAGCATCGCCGGTGACGACGGCTGGGCGGCGTGGTGCAGCGACCAGAACTACCGGCTCGACCTACTGTCCACCACGCACCAGGTGACCCTGCGATCGCGAGCCGACGTCCGGTTTATCACCGAGGTTTCCGCGCTAGATGAATTCGACTCCGAATTCCGCGGCGTGGTCGATGGTTCGGGGATCGACTGGGAGACAGTCGCAAAACGCCACGACGGCGTGATCATCGCGCCCTACCAGTGGGGCCGGCGCTCGCAGCTTGACTGGTACTACGGCTGGGACTGCGCCTCCGGCTGCATCTGGAACCTCAACGCCATCGAATCGTTCGACGTGATCTCGTGACAGCACCCAGCTCCGCGCTCGACGAGTTCGTCGCCGACGCTGTCGAATCCGGCGACCGCGTCCTGGCCCGCACCCACAACCGCGCCGTACTCACCACCGGCAAGCCGGTGCACCACCTTCGCCACCTCCTCGCCAGCCTCCTCTGCTTCCTCTGGGTGCCGGCATGGGTGTGGATATGGATCACCGGCGGCGAACGCACCATCACCGCCACCGTCGACGCAGACGGACAGCTGCACACACACCTCTCACCGATGAGCTTCGCACGCAAAGCGTTCATCACCGTGTTGGTGATCGGATGGTTGGTCCTGGTGACGTTTCTGGCCGTGCTGCTGCTCTGGTTCGTTAAGCACGGCCAGCTGTGGTGACCGCCGCGCCCCAGTCGTCGCCGCCGGCGCCGATCCGGACCATAGGATCCATGTGGATTCAACATTTTACGGTCGATGAGTTCGCCGCGGAGATGCGGGTGAGCCGTACAACCATCTACCAGCTCATACGAAAAGGGACGATTCGAACCGTGCCGGATGAGACAGGTCGGATGCTGATTCCGGTTGCGGAGCTCGCGAAGTACCTACCAGAGGAGGCGCGATGAGTGGACGCGACGGAATCGTGAAGACGACAGTCACCATCACTGTGCTGCACCGGGCCGAAAACATACTGGGCCCGGACATCGAGGACGTGCTGTACGAAATGAACGAAGGATCCGCGGTCGGTTGGGAAACGGGCCGCACCACCGTTCCCGTGCCGGCCGATCGGGTCTGCGACGAACTCGTCGAGCTGGGCAACGACGGCATTTTCTTCGACGACGACGACAACTACGACGACGAGTAACCGTCTAGGCATTGGAAAAGAACAACACGATGCGAATGCACATCACCATCGACGTCGAATTCGACGCAGAGGCATACACCGACGGATATGACTCCGGGCACATGCAGCCCACGACTGAGTGCATGGCGAAAGAGATGGAATCTCACATCATGCACGCGATCCGAACCCGGTTTGAGCTGACCAGCTCCGCGTTCAACGCCGAAGTTGTCGACGGCTGACCCACGCCTCAGATGAGGAAAGCAATGAGCGATTCGCATGCCTGATCAACTCCCGCCAGATTTGCGATTAACTGAGTTCCATCCGGGCGATAATTTGCACTGGGAAGTCGGTCAAGAGCAGTCGATGGCCTACGACGCGGTATGGAATCAAGTGTCGGGGATCGCCGCGCATCTCAGCGGTGAGAGAATCGGCTACATCGCATGGTTTCACCCCGGCGCAGATGTGCTGGGCCATGATCGCGGAAATGAAGTAGCCACAATCCGTGTGCACCACGATCATCGCCGCCACAATATCGCCACCACGTTGTGGGACTCCGCCAAAACCATCAACCCAGAATTACGCCACTCCACCGCGCAGACAGACGACGGTTGTGAGTGGGCGAACTATGAGCGTTCTCGCACGACGTTCACCCGGTAACACCGTGAGACGGCCCACCAGAAGACGCGCCTCAGTCGCTGATTCCGTCCCCCACCATGCACTATCTCCTCTATGCCGAACCTGCAGCTCGATGACCACCCACTCGTCGGAACCGATCACATCTTCCGGTCCGACCTCCCCGCCTACGAACCGGAAACCGATTACGAAGTCGGGCAGCTGGTGATCGCCCCCGGCCACCGAGTCGAGATCCTCGCAGCGTTCAAGGACTGGAACAACGTCCCCGGCCTGGACATGCTGGCCGTTCGCTGCCACGAGACCGGATTCACCACGCACATCGTGCCGGCCGAACTTGGCCTGCCGGCACTGACGTAGGCGTCGAGTGCCGATCTGGTTCCACCTCACCGACAAAGCGAACTTCTCGCTCGACCCGAGCTACGTCCCCACCAATCTCAGCGACACCGGCGATGAGTACGGAACAGGCCCGCTAGGTGCGGGGATCTTCCTCACGATGAAGCCAGACGCGTGGGCGTTCGATCAACCTGTCGGCGCCGGCGGGACCTGGTCCGGGGACCGCCCCTACATCGTCGCGATCGACGCACCCGTTGGTGTGCACCGACTCCCCGGAGCGTGGTTTAACGCGGATGCCGACATCCCCGGAATCGACTCACCCGGTGAAGAGGAGACGTTCGTTCCGGCGAGCCAGTTCCACCAGCTGCAGGTGCTAGCGGTTCGGCGCCGCCGGTAACCGCCGCGGCGACATCGAAGGGAGACCGATCGCCGGCGAGATCAGATCCGGCCGCAGTTGCGGCAGCCTGCCAGAGCGCATCGCCATCCGGATCGAGCCCGGTGAGTCGCCGGCGTCCTGCGCGGCGTCAACAGCGTCGTTGAGCTCCTCTGCCGCGGCGCAGACCGCCGCGGCGGCCGCCGCGATGCGCTCCAGACTCCCCACCGACATGTCTCCAGAATAGCTTTGTCACGTCCTTTTCCGAAGGCCCCACGGTGGATCCGCGACGCGCCCCGAGCCGGGTTTATACCTCCGCGGACCTAGCCTCACCGCGACAAATCCCGCCCGATCCGCGGCGGGATCACGATCGGAGGACACCATGCTCGACCGGCTCACCGCCAAGCTCATCGCTGATGCCCAAGCTGAACGCCCAGACTCGTTCACACTGAACGACGCCGCGGACATCATCGTCGCCAAGGCGGAGCAGGTCACCGCGATGGGTGCACCCACCGATGTGTTCGACCTGGCCGTCGCCACCACCAAAGTCCTGGACCTGCCCGAGTCGCAGACTTTGGGGATCATCCAGTCGGCGCTGCGGAAACAAAGCGGCACGCGGTGAACAAAACCGAAGCCGCCGAAACCATCGCCATCCAGGTCGAAGCATTCGCCCGGCGAACCCAGCAGCCCATCACCAGCGACGCCGTGTGGGCGCATCTCAGCGAGTGCGCCGCCGGACACCGGGGCGAATACCTCGCCGAGGCCGCCAAGCTTGCCAACCACAGAACCGTTCTCCGACTGGCCATCACCAACGTGAAGCGCATGGACGAGCACCACCTGATCGGCTCCTGACGCGCCTCAGTCGTCGAATTGACCGGAGTCGTATCACCATTTGGGCCGAGGAAAACCACCTCTGTACCTGAGGGAGAGAAACCGTGTCGATCAGCGAGAGGTTCGTTGAGTTCCACCGCGAGAATCCGCGCGTCTACAAGACGTTGGTCGACCTCGCCCGCAAGTGGGTGAAGACCACCGGAAGCTCCAAGATCGGCATCAAGTCGCTCTGTGAGCGGGCCCGCTGGGAGATCGCCATCAAATCCAAGAACTCCGGGTTTCGCATCAACAACTCCTACACCGCGTTTTACGCGAGATTGATCATGGAGAACGAGCCGGACCTCAAGGGAATGTTCGATACTCGGCTCTCCGAGGCTGACCGCTGGATGGCCAAGAACAAAGCCAAGGCGGCCGCCGCGGCTCGCGCCAAAGCAGCCTGAACGTGGACACCTTCTGGAGCGAAGTCAGCACCTGCCTCGATGAACTCGAGACAGCGACAACCGCCGACGAAGTAATCAACGGACTGAACAAGCACTTCTCCCCCAGCTCCGGCGATGCGTTCTTCGGCGGCTCCGGTGGCGACCGCCAACTCCTCGACTCGCTGCGCACCGCCGGCTGGACCACCGTCTGGGCCGAGGCGCCGTACTACTACGTCGCCCGCAACAGCACCGGCGAGCTGATCACCTACGTCGAAGGTGACGTTTATCGCGGAGACCGGCGATGACCACCGACACGTGCACCTGCCACCGCCCCGGCTACTGCGAGTCGTGCGACTGGCTCATTGAGGACGACAGTGTCGTCATCTGCGATTCGTGCGGAAACGAAATTCCCGATGAGCACGGCTACTGCGGCCTCTGCTCCGACGCCACCGACACCACGGAGGACTGACTGACTGATGAGCACTTTCACCCTCACCGTTGTGGACGGCAAAGAGATCACCACGACGATCCACAACAGCCTCGCTGACGCGATCGAAACCTTCTCCGAGAACTACGACCCGGAGCGGGAATTTCCCATGACCCTCAGCGGTATCCAGGCCGCGGCGGATGCCCAGGGTCTCCGTATCGACGTAAGCCACCACTGAGTCCGGGAACGAGAGGAATCCACCGTGCCTGAGTACACCAGCGTCCGCGCCGAACTGAGCAAATCACTGGAGGAAGCCGTTGAGGAGTATGTCGCCAGGACCGGATCGCCCGATGTGGAAGAAGTGTTCGAGACGGTGGACAACATCGGCCGGCGGTTCGCCATTGAACTGCTCCGCGACACCACGGTGGCAGACCCCAACTCCGCTGATTACCAAGAAGAACTGCGGCGCACCAAAGATCGCCTGATCGAAGGCGCCCTTCGGACTGCGCTCAGCTGAGACGGCGACGAAAGAGAAAACCAACATGAACACCGAATCCATCGACTCAGAAATCGTCTCCGCTGAGCGGACCGTTCAGGCCATCCAGAGACAAGTCCCCGTCGAGCATCCCGCCTACGAGCTACTGGGCGCCGCGCTGGCGAATCTGGGCGAAGCAGCGTGGGCGATCCAAGACAACTGACACACAACCACCACAGAAAAAGAGAGGGAGAACTAAATGGACCACAACGACTGCCTGGACGGACCCGCCGGCTGCGAAGGTGAAGTGTTTGAACGCCTGAGCCGCAGCGGATCTGGAATGCGATTCCCCCGCTGTGAAATCCACTACGTCGCGTATGCAGAACGAGTGGACCCGAAGCACGCCGAAATCCGACGCCGCTACCCGGTCTTGGCGCCGGGCGATTTCGATGAAGCGGCGGCTGGCGAACGCTGGGACGAGGACTACTGAAATGAACGCTGATACCGAATATGTGCGGATGCACATCGTCAACTACGAGCCCACCTACGTGGCGCTCAACCACGCCGTCAGCCTGTACTGGAACGACGAGGGTAAGGGCATTGCAGCGGCGCGGGACTACCTCCGTGACGCAGTCGAGCGGCACTACCGCGACGCCGGCCTCAACGACGAACACCTCACCGACGACGTGGACTACGGGGACATCATCGTGTGGGAATGCGACAACCGGGACTCCGCGTGAACCTCATATCCTGCTCCAGCTGCGGCCGGCAGTTCGACATACTGTCCCGCGGCTGGGGATTCAGCCACTGCTCCACCCACGCCGGAATAGAGCCGCTACCCGAAGGCGCCGAACGCGAAAACTGGCAGAGCCGCTTTTCCGGGCCGACACGGCGTGAGGACTTCGGCGAACTGCCCGCTCCAGATTCGGCGTTCTGACCGAGTAGGGCGTCGCTGCGGTCTATCCGAAAACGGAGAACGCCAGAGAGATCGCCGCAGCGCACAGCGCCAGCGAGAACACCAGCGACCACATGAACCCACGCATGAAATTGGGATCGGGATTCTCTGACCGCCGCTGATCTTTCCAGTTATCGTCGGCGGGGAAACCGTTGAAGCCGGCCGCGACATCACTAGAAACGCTCACACGCCATCCCCCTCAGCCTTGAACTTCAGCTGCCCGACGACGCACTCTTTGGTTTCGATGTCGTCGCGCACACCGAGCAGTGTCGGCTGAAACAGCGAACCGCCGGGGATGGCGTAGAGGTAGCGCACCTCGACCACCGTGCCCTCTGCGGGGATTTCCTGGTTGGCCGGGACGGTGACGTTGCCCATCGGCCTCCACTCGTCTCCGTCGAGCAGGGACACCGCTACGCTGCGCTTGGCGTTCACCTTCGTGACCACCGCGGACAGTGTGGCGACGAACTTGAGCTTCAGCTGCGTCCCGCCGCTGGCCGGGCGACCCGCGGCGTAGGTAGCGTCGAGGTGCTTGAACACAGCGCCCTCAGCGTTGCGCTCGCGCAGCGCCGCCAGCTCCACCGCCTTATCGCCGGTCGTCCAGCACTGCGCAACAGTGAGCGATCCCCCACCGGAACCCAGCAGGGAGACCAACGCCGAGTAGCGGTCACGGTAGGACTTGCCGGTCAGATCGGTTCCGCCGTGCGACAACAGGTCGAAGATGAAATAGCGGTCGCCAATGACCTCACCGTCGAGAACGAAGTCACCGGGCAGCGCCATAGCTGCCTCGGCGATCGGCGCTGCCAGACCGACGACCAGACCGAGCTTGTTGATCGCCTCCACGGTCTCACCGGTCTTACGGAGCATCATCCTGCGCCCGTCGAACTTCTCCTGCATGCACCAGGCCGGGTTGTCGATCAGGCTTGAGACCTCGCGGTCGTCGATGACGTTGAGCAGCTGCGGGAGCAGACCAGACACTGCTTTGTCGCTGTGCAGATACGGGGTGCCGTCCTCGCCGGCGGTGTAGCCCTTGCTGGACTTCTCTTTGACGAGCTTGTCGAATATCGCGACCGCCTTGTCGTAATCGACGGGGGTCTGCGTCTTGGTGCCGGTGGACAACGAGGCGCCCCTGCGTCCGTACCGAAAAGTCACGGTATAGCCGTCGCCGGACGCCTCGATGTTGGCGTGATACTCCTTGTCGGATGACCCGTTCGTGAAGTAGAGGCTGGCCGATTTCAGTTCGTTCTGCGTGTCCGTCATGGTGTCTAGCTCCCAATCATGTGGTGGTGGTGACTGTTTGTTTGTCTCTGTTTTAGACATTACCTCAAGGGTCTGACAGAAATCAAAACCGGATCTCAAGAGTTGTCAGACAGCTGTGTTAGTGTCTGAAGTAGAGACAGAAAATATACCACCACCACAGTTCGGAAGAGGAAAATCTCATGGGAGCAACAGGGTTCACCACCGGAGTCGTTAAGGCCGATTCGCTCGCCCAGGCGTACAGCCGCGAGGTTGCCGACGCTCGCGCCGAGTTCGGCAGCGACGGCTACAACGGCACCATCTCCACCACCAGCGGATTTCGCCAGGTCGTCCCGCTCCCGATGACCGCAGCCGGCGCGGGTCTCTACGCGGAGGCTCGCTGGGACGACGCGAACAAGTGGGAGGACGCGCTGGCGATCCCGGTCGCCGACGAAGAGCACTTCACGTTCAAAACGGTGAAGCTCAACGTCACCGTCGACCCCGTCGACGAAGCCGGCCGGCCGCGCACCATCCGTGAGTACGACGTGCGGGAAGCCGCCGTCGAAAAGGCGATTCTCGAGCATGGCTGTGCCGTCCACAACGTCGCGGTCGCGTCGAAGATCAAGACCCGGACCATCGTCACCAGCGCCACCGGACGCGCCGTCACCAAGTACGAGGTCGCCGGCGGATACAACCGCGGCCAGCTGTTCAACACCAAGGCCCAGGCCGTTGCCGCGGCGAAGAAAATCGTCAGTAGTGGATACGGAAACGACAAGATCAGCATCCGCGCAGTGAAGTTCTACCCCGAGACGAACAGCACCGACGCCGCGGTGATCCGCACCGAAACCGTCGAAGCCAAGGGAACCGCCACCGTCACACTCGCGGTACCGAAGAAGCCGCACAGCACCCCGGTCGCCGGGTGGATTTTCTTCGGCCTCGCCGCCTGCTAATCCGCCCCACCACCACCACAGATTCGAGATTTCCATGGTCACCATCCGTACACGCACCGGAGTCCACAGCGGGCGCACCGTCGAAACGCTCGTCCGCCGCTGGTACGGCCGCACCGCGGAGATCCGCTGGAGCATCGACCCGAACAGCCCCGAACTGGGCCTGGTTGTGCGGCCGGCGGACCAGCGACGGCGCGCCGGAGGCGGTGGAACCCAGCGGGTTCTGG
>Ga0114967_10002724_pt1 | contig 14701 bp, 13 predicted proteins | sample M_130628_MF_Meta_FD_92639 | JGI IMG/M metagenome (GOLD analysis project Ga0114967, IMG submission 92639) | Freshwater microbial communities from Lake Montjoie, Canada to study carbon cycling - M_130628_MF_MetaG | ecosystem: Environmental > Aquatic > Freshwater > Lake | place: Lake Montjoie... | reverse complement strand
TGGGGGCTCGGTCGGCCATGCGCAGGTGCGACGGTTCAAGCGCCTGAACAGCTATGCGGGGAATCACTCCCGCGGTGAGCATCCGCAGATCTTCTTCGACACTGCTCACTGCGCTTGATCCGCATTGTGCGGCGCGCTGCTCGGCTGGATCCCCGAATAGGCGCGGATCGGCTGCGTGCTCATGGGGGGTGTAGCGGGGTATTGACTTCGTACTGACGAAGCATCACGCTCTGCAACCAGACGTTTCTACGTGGCTTAACGCCGCGGTTGGGTCTCGCGCGCGTGGTCCGTCGAGCCACCGAGAGGACCGAGTTGATGACGCGACTGACCCGCCGTGCACTGAGCACCCTCACCGCCCTCGTGATGGTCGGCACCCTCTTCCTTGGCGCACCGAGCCCCGCCTACGCAGCGGTGTACTACTTTGTCTCCCAATCAGGGTCAGCTGGGAGCGGCACCAGCTGTACGAATGCCGACTTCGTTGGTTTCGATGAGACTCCCATTGCTGCCGCAGTGGCCGCGGCAACGGATGGTGACACGATCCTCATCTGCCCGGGCACGTACGTGATCGCAAACACGATCGACCTTGCAGGCGAGACCATTACCCTCCACGGTGATCCAGACGCTGCGCCGACGGTCCTCGACGGGGGGGATACCACCCGGATCCTCACGAGCTCGGGCGCCATCACCGTGTCTAACCTCACCTTCAAGGATGGTTACGGCGTCTTGGGCGGCGCCATCTACGCCGACACCAGCGTCACCGTCACCAACAGCAGGTTCACGAGCAACGATGCCGACTTCGGCGGCGCCATCGCCGCTAGCACCGTCGCCGTCACCAACAGCAGGTTCACGAGCAACGATGCCGACTTCGGCGGCGCCATCGCCGCCGAGACCAGCGCCACCGTCACCCGCAGCACCTTCACGGGCAACACCGCCGACCACGACGGCGGCGCCATCTTCGCCGACACCGCCACTGTCACGGACAGCACCTTCACGGGCAACACCGCCGACGTCAACGGCGGCGCCATCTACGCCGACACCAGCGCCACCGTCACCCGCAGCACCTTCACGGGCAACACCGCCGACGGCTACGGCGGCGCCATCGCCGCCTTCGGCACCGCCACCGTCACGGACAGCACCTTCACGAGCAACGATGCCGACTTCGGCGGCGCCATCTACGCCGCCACCGCCACCGTCACCGCCAGCACCTTCACGAACAACAGCGCCGACGCTGGCGGCGCCATCGCCGCCCTTAGCGGTAGCCTCGAAGGCGCCGCCGCCACCGTCACGGACAGCAGGTTCACGAGCAACGATGCCACCTACAACGGCGGCGCAATCCTCGCCAACACTGGCACCATTGCTCGCTCACGCTTCACCCGTAATACGGCGGGTGGGCACGGTGGGGCTGTCCACCTTTGGACGCCGAATAGCGACAATCTGCAGCAGCTCCGCCGCAACACGTTCACTCGTAATCGGGCTGATGCAGGCGGGGCGATCGTGCTCGGTTCGTGCGGGCCTGCCGTCAGCCGCAGCCAGGTACGCAGCGTGGAGCGTGCCAATCGCTTCTCTGCGAACCGCGCCACCGTGAAGCGGCGCACCAACAATATCGAGACGGGCTACTGCGGCGACTGATCTCGGTCGGTGTTCGGGTAGGGCTCGCGCCCTCCGCTACGCTTAGCGCATGAGTAGCGAGCGGTCTGGATCTGGCTTCACGATCGCCCTCCTTGGCGGGGGGACGGTCGGCACCGCCGTGGCGCGGGGTTTGGTCTCCCGCTACGAGGAGTGGGGGATTGAGATCGCTGGCATTGCGGTACGCGACCTTGCCAAGGCAGCGGCTGCGGGACTGGATCGCATTGCGCCGCTGAGTACTGATGCGCTGGCTTTGGCTTCATCTGATGTCGACCTTGTGGTTGAGCTGATGGGCGGCCTTGATCCGGCACTTCCTGTTGTTGAGAGCGCGCTGAAGGCGGGGCGGCCGGTGGTGACGGCGAACAAGCTGCTTCTCGCCACGTTCGGTGCGCGGCTAGAAGCACTGGCGCGCGCGTCGGGTGCGGCGCTGCGATTCGAATCCGCCGTTGCGGCTGGCGTGCCGATCATTGGCGTGCTGGCGCGCGACATGGCGGCGAACGAGATCACCTCGATTCGCGGCATCATCAACGGCACCACGAACTACATCCTCACGAAGATGGAGAGCGAGGGCTGGTCGTACGAGCAGGCGCTCGCTGAGGCACAGAAGATCGGCTACGCCGAGGCGAATCCGAAGAGCGATGTTGAGGGCGAAGATGCGGCGGCGAAGCTCGTCATCTTGGCGCGCCTCGCCTCGGGCGCATGGCCGGCGCTCTCGCACGTGCAACTCGACGACGCGCCGGGGATCACCGGCGTCACGCCCGCGCAGATCGCCGACGCCGCGTCGCGTGGCGCGCGTCTGCGCATGTTGGCTTCGTGGGAGAACGGCGGCGACGATGCAACAAAGGATCGCCTCGCCGTACGCGTGACCGAGGTGCCCGCCGATTCGCGTCTCGGCACCACGGTGGGTGGTGGCAATCTCATCGTTATTACGGGCGACCTGATCGGCGATCTCACCCTCGCCGGCGCCGGTGCTGGCCCCGGCTCGACCGCATCGGGCGTGTTGAACGACCTGTTGGCAATTGCGCGCGGCGAGGGATCGTCGTGGGGCGACCTCCCGCCTGCCGCCGATGCGCCGGCACCGGGCTGGGTGCGCGCCGCCAAGAAGGGTGGGCGGTGAAGCGCCCCGTCTTACTCGATCGCTTCGCGAGCATCCTGCCGCTGACGGCGGCAACACCGCGCATCACCCTGGGTGAGGGGGCGACGCCGCTGATTGCGGTGCCACGCCTCGGTGCGGTGATCGGCGCGCGCGACCTCTGGCTCAAGGTTGAGGGGGCGAACCCGACCGGCTCGTTTAAAGATCGCGGCATGGTGGTGGCGGTGGCGAAGGCGCTCGAGCGCGGCGCGCGCGCGATCGTCTGTGCCAGCACAGGGAACACCTCCGCCTCGGCCGCCGCCTATGCCGCAGCGGCAGGGCTCGAGTGCGTCGTGCTGTTGCCGGCGGGGAAGATCGCGCCGGGGAAGCTCCTCCAGGCGTATGTCGCCGGCGCGACCGTGTTGAGCATCGAGGGGAACTTCGACGAGGCGCTGGCGATCGTGCGCGAGCTCGGCGCCGACGGGAGCATCGAGATCGTCAACTCGATCAATCCGCATCGCATTGCCGGCCAGGCAACGGCGGCGCACGAGATCGTTGCCGACCTGGGCGACGCACCCGAGGTGCTCGCGCTGCCGGTGGGGAACGCGGGGAACATCAGCGCCTACTGGCGCGGCTTCACCGACGCGCAGGCGCGCGGCGATGCAACGCGTCGCCCAGTGATGGCCGGCTATCAGGCGGCGGGCGCCGCGCCATTCGTGCACGGCGCACCGGTGGCGCACCCCGAGACGATCGCCACCGCGATTCGCATCGGCAACCCCGCGTCGTGGGCAACGGCGATCGCCGCGCGCGATGAGTCTGAAGGGCTGATCGATGCGGTCACCGACGCCGAGATCCTTGCGGCGCAAGAGGAGATCGCGCGGCTCACGGGAATCTTCGTTGAGCCGGCATGCGCTGCGCCGATTGCGGGGCTGCGCAACTCGATCGCCTCCGGCGAGATTGATGGTGGCCTGCGCATCGTTGCCGTGATGACCGGGCTCGGCTTGAAAGATCCCGAGACGGCGGCGCGCATGATTGCCACGCCACGCATTGTGCCCGCAACACTCGCCGGCGTGCGCGCCGCACTCGGCTGGTAGCGATGCCGATCACCTCACTCATCGGCCGCTCCGTTGCCGTGGCGGTGCCCGCAACGATCGCGAACCTCGGCGCCGGCTACGACGTGCTCGCGATGGCGATCGATCTGCACAACGAGTTGCGCGTCACCATCACCGGCTCGGTGGAGCACGGCGCGGGGCGCATCGAGTACAGCGTTACGGGCGAGGGGGCAACGGTGCTCGTTGGCTCGCGCGAGAACCTCGCGATCGATGCGATCTATCGCGGCCTCACCGCCGCGGGGGTCCCCGACGCCGAGCGGATGAGCCTCACGATCTCGGCGGTAAACGCGATCCCGCTCTCGCGCGGCCTCGGCTCGAGCGCGGCGGCGATCGTTGCCGGGCTCTGCGCAGGGGCGGCGCTCGGGAGCGGCTCGTCTGAGGGGTTCGCCCCAGGGAGCTGCGTCGACCGCTTTGATGATGCGGTAACCGACGCCCTTTTTGCCGAGGCGGCGCGCCGTGAGGGGCACCCCGACAATGCCGCCGCCGCCCTCTTCGGCGGGCTCGTGGCGAGCGGGAGCACGAGCGACGGCCTCGCCGCGCGCCTCATTACGGTGCCCGACGACGCGGTGCCGGTGGTGCTGATCCCCACCCTCGAGCTGCCAACGAGCGAGATGCGCTCGGTGCTGCCGAAGCAGATCAGCATGGCCGACGCGGCGCACAACGCCTCGCGCCTCGCCCTCGGCGTTGCCGCGCTCGAAGCGGGCGACCTGCGCGGCTTCGCACTCCTCGCCGACGATCGCCTCCATCAACCCTTCCGCGCCACGCGCTACACCGCGATGCCAGCACTCATCGATGCGGCGCGCACGGCGGGTGCGGTGAGCGCCTGTCTCGCCGGTGCCGGTTCGTCGATCCTCGCGATCGTCGACGATGCCAGTGGTGCGGGCGATGAGGTGATCGAACGCGTGATCGCCGCACTCGACGCGGCGGCGCAGCGCGAAAAGGTTGGCGGTCATGCCGAACAGTTCGAGGTAGAACATGACGGGGCACGGATCATCGCGTGAGTAGCGGTTCACGCATCTCGGTTGCGATCGAGCGACACGAGTCGGTCGAATCCACCAACGATGTTGCACGCGAGCGACTCGCTGCTGGTGCAGCTGCGCCACTCCTTGTGCGCGCCGAATCGCAACGTGCCGGCCGCGGTCGTCGCGGTCGCACCTGGCTCGACACACCAGGGACCGCACTCTTGCTCTCACTCGGCGTGCGCGCCGATGCGCACGGGCTACTGAGCAGCGATCCGGCGCGCGCGTGGCGCGTTGCCGCCGAGTTCGCACTCGCCGCCGCCGACGCGATCGAAGATGCGGCGGGGCTGCAACTTGGCGCCGTCGCCTTGAAGTGGCCGAACGATCTTGTCTTGCGCAACATCGAGGGCGGCACCACGCGCAGCTTCCGCAAGATCGGCGGCGTGTTGAGCGAGGCGTCGAACCTCGGCGCGCCCGACGCGTCGCTCGTCGTGGGGCTCGGCATCAATGTGCGCGGTGATATCGCGCGCCTCGACGCGAACCTTGCCGCCACGGCAACAAGCCTCGAGATTGCAACGGGCCGGCCGATCGACCGCGAGGCGCTCTTCCTCGACCTGGTGGCGCGACTCGAGGGGCGCCTCGGGGCGCTTGCCGCTGGGCGCTTCGATGTCGCCGGGTGGCGCAGCCGGCAGCTCCTCGATGGGTGCGAGGTCGAGGTCGACCTCGGGGGCGAGGGGATTGTTACAGGGCGGGTCGTGGGGCATGATGGCGCCTCTGGGGCCCTGATTTTGAGCGTAGATGGCATTGAGCGTGCCATCGAAACGGGCGAAGTGGCCCGAGTCCTGCGAATCGCCATCCCGTAGGGGGTACCATCAGGCCTCTAGGGAGGGTGCGTGCCCAGTTTTAGGAACCTATTTCGACGCCGCAAGGCGACCCCCGGAAGCGAGCCCGATCTGTGGGTTCGTTGCCCGGGCTGCTCCGAGCTCCTCTTCAAGAAGACCTTGGAGAAGGGCCTACGGGTCTGCGCCTCGTGCGGGCACCACTTCCGCGTGCCCGCTCGCGAGCGGATCGCCCAGCTGGTCGACCCCGGCACCTTTACCGAGTTTGACGCGAGCCTCGTCTCGCTCGACCCGATCGTCTTCACCGACTCCAAGCCCTACCCGGAGCGTGCCGCCACGGCACGCGCGACAACGGGGGAGCGCGATGCGGCGATCCGCGGCACGGCCGAGATTGGCGGGATCACCGTCTCGCTCGTTGCGATGGACTTCTTCTTCATGGGCGGCTCGATGGGCTCGGTCGTGGGCGAGAAGGTCGCCCGCGCCGCCGAACTCGCCACCGCGGAGCGCCTCCCCCTCGTGATCGTCTGCGCCTCGGGTGGCGCGCGCATGCAAGAGGGGACCTACGCGCTGATGCAGCTACCGAAGACGCTCGCCGCCATCGCACGACTGAAGGCATCGGGCGGCACATTCATCAGCCTCCTCACCGATCCAACAACGGGCGGCACCATCGCCTCGTTCGGCGCACTCGGCGACCTGAACGTTGCCGAGCCGAACGCGTTGATCGGATTCAGCGGCGCGCGCGTCTCGGCCGGCACGATTGGTGATGAGCTTCCCGTTGGTTTCCAACGCAGCGAGTTCTTGCTCGAAACGGGATTCATCGATGCGATCGTGTCGCGCGGAGACCTGCGCGACTGGTTGGCGCGCGCACTCATGCTCTTGCAACCGCTCCCCGCGCCGAACGTGCCGCTCTACGAACAGATCGGGATTCCTGGCTTTGGCCTTGTCGGCGGCATGGTGAGCGGCGTGGCGAAGGGTGCGGGCACGGTGATCGGGAGCGTCCTCTCGCCCGTTGCCGATGCGGCGACGCGCGTTGCGAACACCGCCGATCGCATCTTGGAGAATCAGCACGACGCGCACCCCGCCCCCGTACTCGGGCCACACCTCACCGAAGACGAGGCGTGGAGTCACGTGCGCCGCGCGCGCGACCCACAGCGCCCACGCACCCTCGAGCTCCTCGCTGCACTCAACGCCGACTTCGTCGAGATGCGTGGCGATCGTCGCGCCGGCGATGATGGCGCCATCGTCGCGGGGATCGCGCGCATCGATGGCCGCCGCGTCGTTGTTGTTGGCACGCAGAAGGGGACCGACACCGAGAGCAACATCCGTCGCGGCTTCGGCATGCCGCACCCCGAGGGCTACCGCAAGGCGCTTCGCGCCTTCGAGATCGCCGAACGCCTCCACCTACCGGTGCTCACCTTGATCGACACGCCCGGCGCACATCCTGGCCCCGAGTCGGAGCAGCGGGGGATCGCCGAGGCGATTGCCGCCGCCATCTCGAAGATGACCGAGTTGCGCACGCCGATCGTCACCGTCGTCACCGGCGAGGGGGGCTCGGGCGGCGCCCTGGCGATCGCCGCCGCCGACCGCGTCTACGCCCTTGAGCACGCCTACTACTCGGTGATCAGCCCCGAGGGGTGCGCCGCGATCCTCTTCCGCACCTCGGAGAAGGCGCCCGCCGCGGCGCGCGCCCTGCGCATCACCGCGCCGGAGCAGGTCGCACTCGGCGTCGTCGACGGGATCATCCCCGAGCCCGAGAACCTTTCGGCCGAAGGGACGATCGCGATCGCGCGCGCGATCTGGGAGACGGCGAGCGCCGCGTTTGATGAGCTCGAGTCGATGAAAGATTTGAGCGCGTTGCTCGACGCACGCTATGCACGCTACCGCGCCTACGGCGCGTTCGACGAGGTCGCACCGGCGAGGTCGAAGGGTCTCGGCGGCGTGATTCGATCGATCTTCGGCCTCGACCGCGAGCGCGTTCCTGCCGGCATGAGCGACGACTGGATCGACGAGATCGAGCGCGACAGTGCGGGGGCATAGGCGATGAGCAGCGAGCAGTCACGTCTTGATCCTCGCGCCGAGAGCGAGGCAGAAGAGCTCGGCGTCTTGATCGATGCGCTCTTGCCGGTGCTTGTCGACCGACTCGAAGAGACGGGCCTCGGCGAGATCGAGGTGGAGCGCAACGGTGCAACGGTGCGCGTGCGTGCGGAGGCGACGCCAACCAGTGCGCTCCATGCGCGCGAGCAGGCGGTGAGCGCGCCAGTAGCGAGCGCTGCGGCGCCCGTTATCAACGATCGACGCCATGCGATTCGCTCCACCGCGGTCGGCTTTGTCACGCTCGCGAGCGATGTCCATGTTGGCGCGAAGATCGCCAAGGGGGCACTCGTTGCGAGCATCGATGTGCTCGGGGTGCCGAACGAGGTGCGCGCCGAACATGGAGGCATTGTTGGTGCGCTGCGCTGCACCACCGGCGATCCGGTGGAGTACGGCCAAGAGCTCTTCTTCGTTGAGCGCATCGGCGAGGGTGGACGATGACTAAGAGGAAGATCACGCGCGTCCTCATCGCCAATCGCGGCGAGATCGCGCTGCGCATCTTGCGCGCCTGTCGCCAGATGGGGATCGAGGCGGTGGTCGCCTATAGCGAGGCCGACCGCACGTCGCGCGCCGTGATGGTTGCCGATGAGGCGATCTGCATCGGCCCGGCCGCGGCGAAGCTCAGCTACCTCTCCGCACCCGCGATCATCTCGGCCGCCCGGGCGACCGGGTGCGATGCGATCCATCCGGGATACGGCTTCTTGTCGGAGAACGCCGCCTTCGCCGAGGCGGCCGCCGCGCACGGGATCACCTTCATCGGACCATCGGCCGCCGTCCTCGAGCGCTTCGAGAGCAAGGCGGGGGTACGCGCCCTCTTGGCAAAGCATGGGCTCCCCACGATCCCAGGGTCGGAGGGGATCGTGGCCGACATCGAGGCGGCGCGCGCGGCGGCAAAGAAGATCGGCTACCCGGTGATCTTGAAGGCATCGGCCGGCGGCGGCGGGCGCGGGATGCGCGTCGTGACGAGCGATACGGAGCTGGCGAACCTCTTCCCACTCTGCGCGCAAGAGGCGCAGGCGGCATTTGGCGACGGCTCGCTCTACCTCGAGAAGTACCTCACCGATACGCACCATGTTGAGGTGCAGATCGCCGTTGATGATGCGGGGACGGCGCTCCACTTTGGCGAGCGCGACTGCTCGGTGCAGCGACGCCACCAGAAACTCGTCGAAGAGTCGCCATCGCCCGCCCTCACGACGAAGGTGCGCGAAGACTTCTTGGCGCGTGCAGCAAAGGCGATCGGCGCTGCGGGCTACCGCAACCTCGGCACGCTCGAGTTCCTCGTTGGCCCAGATGGGAAGCCGTACTTCATTGAGATCAACTGCCGCATTCAGGTGGAACATCCGGTGAGCGAGATGGTGACCGGTGTCGACCTTGTCGCGTTGCAGATCGCCCTTGCGCGTGGCGATGCGATGCCGATGACGCAGGCGCAGATTGAGCGACGCGGACACGCGATCGAGTTCCGTCTCACCGCCGAAGATCCAGCGAACGAGTTCCGGCCACAGGCGGGCGAGATCACCCTCTTCCGTTCGCCGAGCGGACCATGGGTGCGTTTCGATTCGCATCTCTACGCCGGCTACGAGGTGCCACCGTATTACGACAGCCTGCTGGCGAAGCTCATCGTTTGGGGTCCAACGCGCGACGAGGCGATCGCACGTTCGCGCGCAGCCTTGCGCGAGGTCGAGATCGATGGCGTTGCAACCACGCGCGACTTCTTCCTCGGCCTCCTCGAAACCCCCGCATTCTTAAACGGGAGCGCAACGACCGGCATGCTCGACGCATCGGGCACCGCCGCGATCCTCGCCGCCGCACCGAAGGTGAGCGCATGAGCAGAGAGGCCCGCGCACCGATGCTCGACCGCAGCGCAATTGAGCGCCTCATCCCACATCGCGATCCGTTCCTCCTGCTCGATCGCATCGTGTCAGAGGATCGCGCCGCGCAGACCCTCGTCGCCGAGCTCGACGTGCGCGCCGACGCATTCTGGACACCCGGCCACTTTCCGGGCATGCCGATCATGCCCGGCGTCTTGCAGGTTGAGGCGCTCGCACAGGCGATGGCGGTCTACGTTGCACGCACCGAAGGATTCGGCAGCAAGCTCGGCGTCTTCGCCAAGATCGAGGAGTGCCGCTTCACGCGCATGGTCGTGCCAGGCGAGACACTCCGCCTCGAGATCACCATGCTGAAGCTCGGCTCGCGCATGGGGAGCGCCAAGGGCGTTGCACGCGTCGGCGCCGATGCTGCGTGCAGCGCAACCATCACGTTCGTTATCCCACCCGATGGGGCGCTCCCGCGTTCCGGTGGACCAACCACGCAGAGCGAAGGAGTAGCAGAATGACCCGCGTCATCGTGATCTCAGACATCCATGGCAACGTTGCCGCACTGGAGGCGATCGTCGCCAAGCTCCCGTCACTGAAGCCCGACCAGGTGGCGATCCTCGGCGATCACGCGCTCTTCGGGCCGCGACCCGCGGAGACGATCGACCTGATTCAGAAACTGCAGAAGGGTGGCGCGCTCGTGACCGCCGGCACCGGCGACATCGCCGTGGCCGATCTCGACTACGCTGCCTCGTTCCCGAGCCTCGCGGGCGGCCTCCCACCCGGGCTTAAGGCGGCAGTGGAGTGGGCATCCGACGCACTCGACGACGACCGCATCGAGTGGTTGCGTTCACTCCCAACCGAGCGACGCCTGCGCTATGGCGAGATCGGGATCACCTTCTGTCACGCCTCGCCCGGCTCGCGCACGATTCCGTTGAGCGCCGACCTTGATCCGTCGACGACGCTCGAACTCATCAGCCAGACCGACTCGCGCGTCGTCTGCGTTGGATTCACGCACGCGGCGCGCGTCAAGGATTACGGCTGGAAGGTCCTTGTCGACGCGGGTTCGGCGGGGCTTCCGTATGACGGAGAGGCGAGCGCCGCATTTGCCGTCGTCGACATCGATGCCGAAGCGTGCACGATCGCGGCCGAAGTGCATCGCGCGAGCTACAACACGGAGCAGGTGAGCGACGAGGTAACGGCGCGGGCCCTTACGGGCGACGCGTATCGCGCCGCCACGCTGCGCACCGGAAAGCTCGTGCGATGAGCGACGCCGTGCGCGTCGTCATCACCGGTGCGGGCGCGGTCTCGCCGCTCGGCCGTGGTGTTGATGCGCTCTGGTCGGGGCTCCTCGCCGGCCGCTCGGGGATTCGTCGCCTGGAGGGGCTCGACCTGACCGGACTCGACGTCGACTTTGGTGGCCAGGTGCCGAACTTCGATCCGAGCGACCTCCTTGAGCCGAAGCAGGTGAAGCGGCTCGATCGCTTCACGCAGCTGGCGATCGCCGCTACTGCTGAGGCGCTGGCGAGTGCAGGGCTCCCCGCGCGATTCGCACCGGGCCGCGATGCCGAGGCGACCGCAACGATCATCGGCTCTGGCCTTGGCGGCGCAACCACGATCTTCGAGCAGGCGGCCGTCTTCGCCACGCGTGGCGCCGGGCGCATCTCGCCCTTCCTCGTGCCTGCATCGATCGGCAACATGGCCTCTGGTGAGGTGGCGATTCACGTTGGCGCGCAGGGCCCCTCGTTCGGTGTGGTGAGCGCCTGCGCCACCGCCGGCCACGCGATCGGCGAAGCGTACGAGATGATTCGTCGCGGCGATGCCGACCGCGCGCTCGCTGGCGGGAGTGAGGCGGCGCTCCACCCGGTGGTGATTGCAGGATTCAACAATATGCGTGCCCTTTCGCGCAGCGGCTCTGCTGCTGCGGGTGGGGATCCCGCCGCCGCCTCGCGCCCGTTTGATGCGGGGCGCGACGGCTTCGTCATGGCCGAGGGGGCGGGGGTGCTCCTCCTCGAGCGCCTCGACCTCGCCCTCGCACGTGGGGCAACCCCGCTCGCCGAGATCGTCGGCTACGGCGCAACGGCCGACGCGCAACACATCACGCTTCCAGCGCCCGGCGGATGGGGTGCCGTGCGCGCCGCCCGACGCGCCCTTGTGAAGGCCGGACGCCGCGGGAGTGAGATCGATCACGTGAATGCGCATGCAACGTCGACACCAGAAGGTGACAAGGCAGAGCTCGATGCGATTCGCACCATCCTTACCGAGACCGACTCTGCCGACGCGGCACGTGCCGCCGCTGCCGCAACGTCGCTGCGCGCAACCGTGAGTGCATCGAAGGGTGCACTCGGCCACACGCTCGGTGCCGCCGGCGGCCTCGGCGCAATCGCCACGCTCTGCGCCATGCGCGATCGTCGCGTGCACGCAACACTCAACCTCGAGGTGCCCGATGCCGCAGCCGCAGGGCTCGACATCGTTGCCGGTTCGCCGCGCGACCAAGAGGTGCGCCTCGCCCTGGTGAACGCCTTCGGCTTTGGCGGACAGAATGCCGCGCTCCTTCTCTCGCGCTGGGAGGGACGCTGATGCCAGAGAAGCGCCGCGTCCGACTGCAGAAGAACGCACTGCGCGCACTCGACGCGGCACGCGACGCAGCACGTCGCGCGCGCGGGAGCAGCACGCCTCCGAGCCTTGCGAGCGCTGCAGGCGCACCAGCGATGCCGCCCGTTGAGGTGCTACGAACAACCGAAGAGCCGCACGAGAGCGATGTGCCGAGCGAGGGCGCGCTGCGCTCGACGCCGCCGCGCCCGCGCCGCGGCGACGCGCGACTCGGCGCTGCATCTGCACGTGGTGGCGCGCCGAACGTGCCGCTCACGAGCGACGAGGCGGCGCTCATCGAACTGGTCGATCGCCTCGCCGTGGTTGCCGATGGCGCGCATCTTGCCGAGATCGAGATCTCGACGGGTGGCACCCGCGTGCTGGTCCGCAGCCGCGCGGCGGTGACCCCCCTTGCGCCACCCGCCAGCAGTGCCGCGGAGGCCCCGCGCCTGCCCGCTGCACCTCCCGCCACCGGCGCCGAAGGCCCGAGTGCCCCGCAGCCGGTTGGTGTAGTTGCGCCGCTCAGTCCTGCCGGCAGCTTTATTGCCGCACCGCTCACGGGGGTCTTCTACGCCGCCGCCTCACCCGGCGCCGATCCGCTTGTGCGCGTCGGCCAGGTTGTCGCAGTCGGCCAACCGATCGGCCTGATCGAGGCGATGAAGCTCTTCAACGAGATCAAGGCCGATAAGGCTGGTCGCGTGACGCGCATCGTTGCAGAGAATGGTCGACTCGTAAAAGCGAAGGCACCGATTATCGAGATTGAGCCCGCATGAAGCGCCCCGACTTGAACGAAGACGTGACGCGCATCGGCGGGCAGAGCGGGCTCGCCGCACTGCCGAATCGCACGACACGCATCACCGGATGGGGGCACGAGGTTCCCGCCACGATTCTCACGAATGCCGACCTCGAAACGATCGTTGAGACGAGTGATGAGTGGATCGCCTCGCGCACGGGGATCCGCGAGCGTCGCATTGCGGGGGCGGGTGAGACCACCGCGTCGATGGGCGCAATCGCCGGCGCACGCGCCCTTGCCGTTGCTGGCGTCGGCATCGACGAGATCGACCTGATCGTCGTCGCAACCCTCACGCCCGATCACTCGATGCCGAACACCGCCGCCCTCATCAAGGATGCACTCGGCGGAACACGTGCCGCCGCGTTCGACCTCTCTGCCGCGTGCTCTGGATTCACGTACGGCTACGCAGTCGCCCACGGCTTCCTCACCGCCGGCCTCGGGCAGCGCGCCCTCGTCATTGGCGCCGAAACCCTCTCGCGCGTTGTCGACTGGAGTGATCGCTCGACCTGCGTCTTGTTTGGCGACGGCGCCGGCGCGATCGTCCTCGAGGCGCTCGACCTGCCACAGGACCAGGTTCTCGCAACGCGCCCGGGGACGCTGAGCTTTGAACTCTCGTCGGACCCATCCGGCGCCTACGCCCTCTGGATCCCTGGTGGGATCGGCGCTGATGCGGATCCGCTCATCAAGATGGACGGGGCGAAGACCGACGTCTATGCGACGCGCACGATGGCGGCGGTCGCGTCGGCTGCGATCGCTCGCGCCGGCCTCACTCCTGCTGGGGTCGACCTGGTGATCCCGCACCAGGCGAACATCCGCATCATTGAGCACGTCTCGAAGTCGATGGAGTACCCGATGGAGCAGATCTTCGTGAACCTCGATCGCTACGGCAATACGTCGGCGGCGAGCATCCCGATCGCCCTCTCAGAGGCGGTCGCGGCGGGTCGGCTCAAGCCCGGCGATGTCTTCTGCACCGTCGCCTTCGGTGGCGGCTACACCTCGGGCGCCTTCGTCACGCGGTGGGATGCCGATCCGGCCCATGGCGCCCGCGCCGCAACGGTTGACCCTACGCGCATCACCGTTCGACGCCCCGAGGGGGGCTCGAATTCGGCAACGGTGCCCGAGGCACTCCGTGCGCACCTGGACGCACGCGGCGCGAAGCGTCAGACTAACCAGCCACAGTAAGGAGCAGGAATGTTTGAACTCACGGGCTATGCAGCAATCGTTACCGGCGGCGCACGCGGGATCGGCCGCGCCATCGCGCTCGCCCTTGCCGATGCTGGTGCCGATGTGCTCGTCACCTATAAGGGGAACACCGCCGCCGCCGACGCCGTTGTCGCCGAGATCACCGCGAAGGGGCGGAAGGCGGTCGCGATGCAGGCCGATGCTGCAGACCCAGACTCCGCCGTCGCCGTCGTCGCTAAGGCGATGGAGTCGTTCGGCAAGGTCGACCTCCTCGTCAACAATGCCGGCATCACGCGCGACACGTTGATCTTGCGCATGTCACCAGAGCAGTGGCGCGAGGTGATCGACACGAATCTCTCCGGCGCCTTCTATATGACCAAGGCTGCCGTCAAGGAGATGCTCCGCGCGAAGAGCGGACGCATCGTCAACATCACGAGCGTCTCTGGCCAGGCGGGCAACGCGGGCCAGGCAAACTACAGCTCGGCGAAGGCCGGGATGATCGGCCTCACGAAGGCGACCGCGCGCGAAGTCGCAAGCCGCGGGATCACCGTGAACGCCGTCGCACCGGGCTTCATCGTCACCGAGTTGACCGCCGATCTCCCCGAGGCGATCAAGGAGGGGGTC
>Ga0114967_10002723_pt1 | contig 14706 bp, 14 predicted proteins | sample M_130628_MF_Meta_FD_92639 | JGI IMG/M metagenome (GOLD analysis project Ga0114967, IMG submission 92639) | Freshwater microbial communities from Lake Montjoie, Canada to study carbon cycling - M_130628_MF_MetaG | ecosystem: Environmental > Aquatic > Freshwater > Lake | place: Lake Montjoie... | reverse complement strand
TGCTTGTTTGCAGAAGCTTGTAGGTTTACGATTTGTAAAATTTCGGCTGCTGGTAAAATAAGTTGTTTAAAGGTAGAATGAAAACGTAGCATTTCTAAAGCTGTCATTTCCTCAATCAATTCTAAATAAGGTGTGGCAATAGAAATATATTGATAGTGTTGTTCGTTGCTAATTGTTTGATGTTTGTTTTTTGTTGTATTTGCCAATTGCCCACTGCCCACTGCCCACTGCTGACTGCTTATTTCAACATTTCCTTCATTATGCATTAGTGAACCAGCAATTACTTGTAATAAGGTAGATTTACCCGAACCATTTGAACCGGTGATAGCATACTTTTTCCCAACAATAAATTCATACTCAATAAGACGAAAAATCCATTCTCGGTTATAGCGTTTGCCTAAATTTTGTAAAGTGATTTTCATCGGGTCAATAAGTAATTAGTCAGCTTTGTTTGGGTTTTACTCATCGTCCATACTTCCCTTTGTAAATCTTTTAATAATTCCTCTTCCGCTTTCTCTTATAAAAGTTACAATTTCATCTCGTTCGTCTGTTGCAGCTATTTCTTCTTCTATAAAATTTAAGGCTTGAGATGTGTTCATTCCTTTATTATAAATAATTCGATAAATATCTAAAATTTGATTTATCCTATCTAACGAAAAACCTCTACGTTTTAAACCCACAGAGTTTACACCTGCGTAACTTAAAGGTGTACGTCCTGCTTTTATAAATGGAGGTACATCTTTACTTACCAAAGAGCCACCAGCTAAAAAAGCATGTTGCCCAATTTGTACAAACTGATGTATGGCACACATACCTGCTAAAATTGCATTATCGCCAACGGTTACATGCCCTGCCATTTGTGTATTATTGCTCATAATGCAATTGTTACCTATAATACAATCATGTGCTACGTGGCTGTAGGCCATTATTAAACAGTTGTTACCCACTTTTGTCGTCCATCTATCCTTGCTTCCACGGTTTATGGTTACAAACTCCCTAATGGTGGTGTTATCGCCAATTTCAACAGTGGTTTGTTCGCCATCAAATTTTAAATCTTGTGGTATGGCTGCGATAACAGCACCCGGAAAAATACGGCAATTTTTTCCAACTCTTGCACCTTCCATAATGGTTACGTTGCTGCCTATCCAAGTGCCTTCGCCAATTTCTACATTGGGGTGTATTACACTAAATGGATCAATTTTCACATTGGTGGCCAACTTTGCATTGGGGTGTATGTATGTGTGTGGATGAATCATTGTACCCTAAATCCCTAAAGGGACTTTAATTATGTTTGATTTATAAATTATAATGAACCAAAAGCCCCTTTTCCGAAATTATCGGGACAAGCAGGGGTTTAGGGTTAGTTCCTTTTTACCAACTGTGCCGTTAACTCAGCTTCTGTACAGAGTTTATTACCTACATAAACGCTGCCTTTCATTATACAAATTCCTCGGCGTATTGGTTCTATTAATTCCATTTTTAAAATTAATGTATCGCCGGGCACTACTTTTTGCTTGAATTTACAATTATCTATTTTTAAAAAATACGTATCGTACTGCCCATCCGGCATAGCATTTATACAAAGAATACCGCCTGTTTGTGCAAGAGCTTCTATTTGTAAAACACCAGGCATTACAGGGTTGCCTGGAAAATGCCCCAAAAAGAAATGCTCGTTAAAGGTGATATTTTTAATACCTACAATTTGCCTATCGGTTAGTTCAATAATTTTATCTACAAATAAAAATGGATAACGGTGGGGTAATGTTTTTTCTATTTGCTCTAAGGTATAAATTGGCTTTTGATTAGGATCGTAAATAGGTATATCCTTGGTGTGTTTATTTTTCTTGATGTATTGTTTTATTTTTTTGGCAAACTCTACATTGCTGCTATGGCCGGGACGGTTAGCAATTATATGCCCTTTAATTGGGTAACCTATTAAGGCTAAATCGCCAACAACATCAAGTAGTTTATGCCTTGCAGGCTCGTTGGGGTAGCGTAGCTCTAAATTATTTAAATATCCTTCACTTTTTACTTCTATTTTATCTCTGCCAAATGCTTTTGCAAGTCGGCTCATTTCTTGCTCGGTAACTGGTTTATCCACTACCACAATGGCATTATTAATATCGCCACCCTTTACCAAATTATTATCTAACAACATTTCTAACTCATGTAAAAAACAAAAGGTGCGGCATGGAGCTATTTCTTTTTTAAAATCTCCAATAGATTTTAAACTTGCATGTTGTGTGCCCAAAACAGGGCTATTAAAATCAATTAAGGTAGTTATTTGATAGTTGGTTGCTGGTAGGGCCGTCATTTCAACCCGTTTGTTTTCATCGTAAAAGCTAATATTGGTATCAATGGTGTACCAAGCTTTTGCAGCATCTTGCTCTAAAACACCAGCTTTTTCAATAATTTCAACAAAAGGTTCGCTGCTACCATCAATAATAGGTATTTCGGGGCCGTTAATTTCTATTAAACAATTATCTACACCCATGCCCACTAAGGCTGCTAAAATATGCTCTACAGTACTCACCTTAGCTTCGCCTTGTTCTAATGTAGTACCACGGCTGGTATCTGTAACTAAATCGCAATCAGCTTTAATTATAGGCATACGAGCTAAATCTATACGCTGAAATTGAAAACCAAATCCAGCGTTAGCTGGCTTAAGCGTCATATCTACATTTATACCAGTATGCAAACCAGTGCCAGAAATGCTGACTGGATTAGCTATAGTATGTTGTTTATCTTGATTGAAATTTGCGTCCATTCTTTTGTTTTTGTAAAGATGGGCAAAGATATTTTATTTTTTGTTATGATGTGGGGATTGGATGATTTGGGTTTATTGAACATATTCCGTTGAGCATTTGGATTAGGGTCGGGCATTAATTATGTTTTTAGGTACAAAAAAGCTATCAAATACCCTAAACCTATTGCTAAGAAAATAAAAAAGTTTAAATATATCAACCAGCTTACTTTTATTTTACAGTTAATAACAGTTTCAAAATCACTGTTTGAGCTCTCTTTAACCTCAACATATAAGGTTGAACCATACCATGCACTTATTATTCCCCCAGAATTATAACGTATACTAAAACAATTTCTTTCAACTTTTTTAATATCAATATCCGAAAAATGAAGCTTACCAATTGATTGTTTTAGAATATTGGAATTGGCAACTAGTAGGTGTAGGTATAAATTTCTTCAGATATGAACTTTTTTATTCTACTAATCATAAATCTATATAATACGGAATCAATTTGTCTATTTCTTCCTCAACTCCTTCACCAATGCCTCTAACTCCTTCAATCGCTTTTCCATTTGTGGTAAGCTACGTACAAAAGCTTGGTTACGCATATATTTACTAAACTCATCAAACGGAGTACCCGTTACAGATGTGCCTGGTTTTACGGCTTTACCAACACCTGTTTGTGCATTAATTTTTGCTCCATTGCCAATTATTAAATGCCCTGCAAGCCCAGCTTGGCCACCAATCATAACATTGTTACCAATTTTTGTACTACCGCTAACACCTGTTTGTGCAGCTATTACGGTGTTATTGCCTACTTCTACATTGTGGGCTATTTGTAACAAGTTATCTAACTTGGCTCCAGTTTTTATTATTGTGCTACCAATGGTAGCCCTATCTATACAAGTGTTGCTGCCAATTTCTACATTATCTTCAATAAGTACATTGCCTATTTGGGGTACTTTTTTTAAACTACCATCTGCTTGTGGTGCAAAACCAAAACCATCGGCACCAATTACACTGCCAGCATGTATAGTAACGTTGCTGCCAATTATACAATCATGATAAATTTTTACACCTGGGTGTAAAATTGTATGTTGAGCAATGGTAACGTTATCGCCAATAAAAGTGCTAGGATAAATTTTTGTACCATCGCCTACCACTACATTTTTACCTACATAAACAAATGCACCAATGTAAACATTATCACCAATTTTTGCAGTAGCATCAATATAGACAGGTTGTTGTATGCCTGTTAATTGTTGTTGTTGTATTTGTTGATATTTATCTAGCAAAGTTGCAAAAGCACTGTATGCATCGGGTACTTTAATAAGTGTGGCTGTAATAGGTTGTTTAAACTCTTGTGTATCGTTTACAATTATTATAGATGCTTTAGTAGTGTATAAAAAATCGTCGTACTTAGGGTTAGCTAAAAAAGCTAATTGCCCTTGCTGGGCTTCTTCAATTTTACCAAACGAGGCTACAGCAATGTCTGCATTACCATCAACTTTACCATTTACTAATACCGCTATTTGTGCCGCTGTGAATTGCATAATTTAGTTCATTGTTTATGGTTCATGGTTCATAGCCGCTATAGTATAAAAGTAATTAGTAGCTATCAACAATTAACTATTATTTATATCCCATCATCTGGGATAACAAATATAATATTTTGTAACCTTACCTGTTAAGTTTTCGTTTATTAATGCATTGTCTACTTCACTTATATCTTTTACATCGCCATTTTTAAATAATATGTAAATATGTTCGTTAGTAAAATTGTAGGTACTAGTGCTGCTTTCGCCAGTAAACACTAACCATTGTGCATCTTCTAAGGGCAAAATAAAATTTTGTGAAACTTTATTTATTTGCTCCTCAATAGTGTTTGCAGTAATAGCTTTTGATTGGTACTTAACTTTTAGCAATTGACGGTTTACAACGCCATTGCATAAATAGGCTAACACTTTATCGGGGTGTGTACACCATTCTTTTATGGCAGCCAATACATCATAATCATCTATACTACAAAACTCTTGTAACGATACGGTATTTATGGGCTCATTAATAAATTTATTTAATGCAGTACTGCTATGTGCCTTTATAAACTTTGCTCTTTTAATAAGTTGTTTAAGCATTTGCTCTGCACACAAAACCGTTTTGTGTAAATACACTTGCCAATACATTAACCGCCTACTTACCAAAAATTTTTCTATAGAATAAATCCCTTTCTCTTCCACCATTAATTCGCCATTATGTATCACCATCATTTTTATAATTCTATCGTAGCCAATACTGCCTTCAATTACACCAGTAAAAAAACTATCTCTAGTTAGGTAATCCATTCTATCCACATCGAGTTGGCCGCTTATTAATTGATGTAAAAATTTTTTGTGGTACTTATTGGTAAAAATAGTTAAGGCTAATTCTAACTGTCCGTTAAACTGTGTATCTAATTCTTTTATTATTAGCAACGAAATTTCTTCGTGGTGCATGCCTTCTATTAGGGTATGCTCTAACGCATGGCTAAATGGTCCATGTCCAATATCATGTAAAAGAATAGCAATTTTTGCAGCTTGTTGTTCTTCAAACGTAATATCAACTCCTTTACGGCTTAACTCGGTTAAAGCTAAGCCCATTAAATGATACGCCCCTAAAGAATGATGTAGCCTACTGTGTACTGCACCCGGGTATACCACATTTGCCATGGCCATTTGGTTTATGCGGCGTAAGCGTTGATAGTATGGATGTGATATAAGTTGGTTTATTAATTCATCATCTATAGTAATAAAGCCATAAACAGGGTCGTTAATAATTTTTCTAAAAGGCATAAGTAGTTTGCAATTGGCTGTTTGTGTTTTTGTAAACATGCCCAAGCTGTTACTTGTTTTTGTTAAAAGATACACAAAGCTAAATAAAGATGATAAGGTATGCTATAAAAAATTAAATTTGTAGGAAGTAAGTTCATGGTTCATTGTTGATAGTTCATTGTGTACACATTGCATTATATCATTTTACCATGAACAATGAACCATTAACAATGAATTAAATGAGTACAGCAAAAATACTTTGGGTAGATGATGAAATTGATAGCCTTACCAGCCAAATACTATTTTTAGAAAATAAAGGTTATGATGTAACTATAAAATCGAATGGCTTTGATGCTATTGAATATGTAAAGGATAATGTGGTAGATGTAGTGCTTATGGATGAATCAATGCCAGGCCTTACTGGCCTACAAACCTTACAGCAAATAAAAGAAATTAAAACCAACTTGCCCGTTGTATTAATTACAAAAAACGAGGCCGAAAATTTAATGGACGAAGCCATTGGTAGCCAAATAAGCGATTATTTAATTAAGCCGGTAAACCCTAATCAGGTGTGGTTGAGCTTAAAAAAAATAATTGATAATAAACGATTAGTAGCAGAAAAAACAACATCTAGCTATCAACAACAATTTACTAGTTTGTTTAGTGCATTAAATAGCAATCCTAATTATAATGAGTGGATGGATTTGTATAAAAAATTGGTGTATTGGGAGTTAGAAATGAAGAAAAGTGATAGCCCCGAAATGCAAGAAGTGTTTGCCTCTCAAAAGCAAGAAGCGAATACAGAATTTTTTAAATTTGTAGGCAAAAATTATGATAGTTGGGTAAATCCAAAAACTATAGATGCCCCTATAATGAGTAATTCATTAATGAAATATAAAGTTTTTCCGCACTTAGAAAAAGGCACCCCATTATTTTTTGTGTTGATTGATAATTTACGATTTGACCAATGGAAAACTATACAGCCCATATTTGCCGAAAGCTTTAGAATACATGAAGAGGAAACGTTTTATGCCATTTTGCCCACAGCAACGCAATATGCCCGTAACGCTATTTTTGCCGGAATGATGCCCATTGATATTGAAAAGCAATTTGCTACCGAATGGAAAAATGATGATGAGGAGGGTGGAAAAAATATGTTTGAGGAAACGTTTTTTAAGGCACAATTAAAACGATTAGGTAAAGGCGATTTAAAATATTCGTATACAAAAATTACCAATAATAACGATGGTCAAAAGTTAGTTGATAATATGCATACTATGTTGCAAAATGATATAAATGTTATTGTATATAATTTTGTTGATATGTTAAGCCATGCTAGAACAGAGATGGAAGTGCTGAAAGAGTTAGCTGGCGACGAAACGAGTTATAGAAGTATTACAAAAAGCTGGTTTGAGCATAGCCCATTACACCAAGCCCTTAAAAAAATTGCCGATAAAAAAATAAATTTAATTGTAGGAACCGATCATGGAAGTGTACGAGTAAAAAACCCTGCAAAGGTTATTGGCGATAAACAAACTACTGCAAACTTGCGTTATAAACATGGCCGTAATTTAAATTACGAGGCAAAAGAAGTTTTGGTGTTTAAAGATCCTAGAGAAGCAGGGTTACCAACGCCTAATGTAAATAGTAGTTTTATTTTTGCCAAAGGAGATCTGTTTTTATGTTACCCTAATAATTATAATCATTACGTAAATTACTACCGCAATACATTTCAGCATGGTGGGGTAAGTTTAGAAGAAATGATTGTACCCATTATTAGAATGACAAACAAATAGAAACCCCCTCCGCCCCCTAAAGGGGGAACTTGTAACAGCATTTTATTTTCGGCACTATGCTGAGTTTTAAGTATTTCGTAACTTTAGTTATCAACGTTTGTTGAAAATTTTATTTTGTTTAACTCTCCATTTAATGGAGGTTGCACTTAATTAAAAACTATAAAAGTCCCTTTAGGGATTTAGGGCATGAAATACACACAAAACATATTAGATAAAATAGAAAAAATTGCTGAAGAAGTTGGCTATGTAATTCGTTACGAAAGAGGAAATTTTCAAAGCGGTTATTGTATATTACAAGCCAAAAAAGTAATTGTGTTAAATAAGTTTTTTCAAACCGAAGGAAAAATAAACACCTTAATTGAATTAATGCCTCAATTACATATAAATTTTGATAAGCTTACCTTAGAAAGTCAAAAAATGTACGATGAGGTAATGGCAGCTGAAGCTACTAAATAACCAATAAGTTTTTCATTCCTACATTATTTTATTTATTAATTTGCATTTATTAATGCAAACTCCTCGTTTAAAAATTACTTTCCTTGGTACAGGCACTAGTAGTGGTGTGCCTATGATAGGTTGCAGTTGTGAAGTTTGCGTATCTACCAATAAAAAAGACAATCGTTTACGAAGTAGCATTTTAGTACAAAGTGCTACTACAAGTTTTGTAATTGACACCACCCCCGATTTTAGGTACCAAATGTTACGAGCTAATGTGCAACAGTTAGATGCTGTTTTATTTACCCATCCCCATAAAGATCATATTGCTGGGCTTGATGATGTTCGAGCATATAATTTTTTTAACCATAAGCCAATGGAGTTATATGCTAACTCTTTAACAGAAGAAGCCATAAAAAGAGAATTTGCCTATGCTTTTTCTGATAAAAAATATCCTGGGATACCTAATTTAAATATTAATACGATTGATAACAACCCATTTTATATTGGCGATATTTTTATACAACCCATTTTAGTATGGCATATAAAAATGCCTGTACTAGGTTTTAGAATGGGTGATTTTACCTACATAACCGATGCAAATAAAATTGAAGCATATGAATTAAAAAAAATTATTGGCTCAAAAGTTTTAGTGCTAAATGCCTTACGTAAAGAAAAACACATTTCCCATTTTAATTTAAACGAGGCAGTTGCACTTGCTCAACAATTACAAATACCAAAAACCTATTTTACCCACCTTAGCCACCAAATGGGTTTACATGCTGAGGTAAGTGCAGAATTACCAGAAGGAATTTTTTTGGGATGGGATGGGTTGGAAATAGAAATGTAGTATATTAGTGTATAGATTTTTTAAAATAAACCTTATTTGATTGACTAGTTTTATCAACTAAACTTATTTTGATAATTTGTATAATCCTTTATGAAACAATTTATTCAAGCCTATTTTAATTTTACTAAAAAAGAACGGCGAGGTATTTTAACACTTTGCTGCTTTATTATTGTAGTTTCTTTTTTACCTAGTATTTTTCCTTATTTTATACAAACAAAAACACAAACAACAAAAAATTTTGAAACAGATATTGCTAGGCTAGTACTCAAGCAACAAGATAGCAGCAATACATTTTATGGAAAAAATTATGAGGAGAATAGTTTTCAAAACTATCATCAACCCAATTATAAAAATTATGTAATAAAAGGAGAGTTGTTTTACTTTGATCCAAATGTTATTAGTGTAAACGAATGGAAACGATTAGGTGTAAGAGATAAAACCATTGCTACTATTTTAAACTATACCAGCAAAGGGGGTAAGTTTTATAAACCAGAAGATTTAGGAAAAATTTGGGGCTTCTTTCCCAATGAAGTAGAACGATTGATGCCCTACGTTCAACTTAAAGAAGTGCAAAATAACTACACCAATAATTATCCTGCTCAAAATAATTACGAAACCAAAACCTACGATAAACCCAAATACATACCTACAATTATTGATGTAAATAATGCAGATACCACAGCTTACATTGCTTTGCCAGGCATAGGTAGCAAATTAGCTCAACGTATAATTGTGTTTAGAGAAAAATTGGGTGGCTTTTATAAAATAGACCAAATTGCCGAAACCTTTGGCTTAGCAGATAGTACTTTTCAAAAAATAAAGCCACGTTTAACTATTAATGATAAAACAATAAAACAGTTCAATATTAATACCGCTACTATTGATGAAATGAAACTACACCCATACTTACGCTACAATATTGCCAACGCCATTATTCAATACCGTTCACAGCACGGAAATTTTAATAACATAGCGGATGTTAAAAAGATTATGATTATTGATGAATTGTTATTTAACAAAATATCCCCTTATATAACAATACAATAGCATTTGTGTTAATTGGTGTAATCTGTGGCTCAAAATAAGGTAACTTTGTCCTACAAATAACGAATGCCATTTTATGAATTTTCAACAAAGTGAATTGACTGCTCAAGTAGCTCAAACAGCCAAAGATTTTGCCCAACAACACATAAAGCCGAACCTTATGGAGTGGGATGAAAGTCAAGAATTTCCCTTACACATTTTTAAAGAGTTAGGTAATCTTGGGTTAATGGGCATTTTAGTGCCAGAAGAATATGGCGGTAGCGGATTAAGTTATTTTGAATACAACGTAGCTATACAAGAAATTGCAAAAGTTTGTGGTAGTATTGGCTTATCATTAGCTGCACATAATAGCTTGTGTACAGGGCATATTTTAACCTTTGGAAATACAGAGCAAAAGCAAAAATATTTACCCAAACTAGCTACAGCTGAGCATATTGGAGCTTGGGGCTTAACCGAAGCTAATACAGGTAGCGATGCAGGCAATATGAAAACTACGGCTGTAAAAGATGGGGATGATTGGATTATTAACGGAACAAAAAACTGGATTACACATGGCAAAACTGGCGATATAGCAGTGGTAATTTGCCGTACTGGTGAGCCTCGTACAAAAGATAATGCAACAGCATTTATAATTGAACGTGGTACCGCAGGTTTTAGTGGCGGAAAAAAAGAAAATAAATTAGGTATGAGGGCTAGTGAAACTGCCGAAATGATTTTTGATAATTGCCGAATACCCGATGCCAACAGAATGGGAGAGATTGGTAGTGGGTTTAAACAAAGTATGAAAGTGTTGGATGGCGGAAGAATTTCTATAGCAGCATTAAGTTTGGGCATTGCAAAAGGAGCGTACGAAGCTAGTAAGCAATATGCAAAAGAGCGTTATCAGTTTGATCAACCTATTGCAAATTTTCAAGGTATTAGTTTTAAGTTGGCAGATATGGCTACAAAAATTGAATGTGCCGAATTATTAATTAACCAAGCCTGTTCTTTAAAAATGAAGGGCTTGCCCATGACAAAAGAAGCAGCAATGGCAAAATATTATGCCAGTGAAGTATCGGTAGAAGTAAGTACAGATGCCGTACAAATTTTTGGCGGTTATGGTTACACTAAAGATTTTCCTGTAGAAAAATTTTATAGAGATAGTAAACTATGCACTATTGGGGAGGGTACAAGTGAAATACAAAAATTAGTAATAAGTAGAGAGGTGCTTAAATAATAAGGGTAAGAAATAATTAATGGTTAATAATTTTGCCTTACTATTTGTAGGGCATTTTTAATTTTAAGAGGTATGAAAAATATAGTTTTTGTTTTATTTATTTTATTCTTTAGTTGTACCGGTGGGGAACATAAAAATACATTGACACAACAACCAATTGTTGCGAATGAAAAAAAAAATAGATGGAGAAATGTTGTTTATAAATAATTGTGATAATTGCCATAAGCCAGATAAGGATTATACAGGGCCAGCTTTACAAGGGTCTTTAAAAAGGTGGCAAAATGATAAAAAAGCGATGTATACATTTATAAGAAATCCTCAAAAGTCTATAGAACAAAATAGTTATGCTAAGCAAATTTTTAAAAAATGGAATGGAACTTTAATGACAGCTTTTCCAAATTTAAGTGATGAGGAAATAGATAAAATAATGGCCTATTGTGACAACGTTATCCTATAAAAAATAAAAAAACTACACACATTAAAAAATTCAAATGAAATCAATTTGATATCAAAAAAATTTCTTTACTTTTCTATGTAGTTTTAGTTTATTTAACCTCTATCAACATACACTCATTCAAATGCACACTAAGCTTATGTTGTAATCCACACTTTAAGGCAAAATTATTTTTTTGGTGCCCAACTGCAAAATCAAAACAAACCGGATAATTATAAGCAGCTACTTTTTCTAAAACAATTTCTTCAATTGATTTTCCAAACTCTTCCCCCACATCATCTTTTTTTATTTTAAAACCACCAATAAGTAAAGCACTCAGTTTATTTAGTTTACCACTACGTTTTAAATTCCAAAACATTCTATCTAAGCTGTACAAATATTCGCCAGTATCTTCTACAAATAAAATTTTCCCCGTTGTATCTATATCGCTTTTGCTACCTGAAAGGCTTTCTATTGTTTTTAAATTGCCACCAACTAATTCTCCATAGGCAATACCTATTTTATTTTTTGCATTGGGTGTAATGGTATATTTCATTTTTTCACCCACTAAACATTTTTTTATGCTTTCAATACTTTCTTTTTGTACATCGTCTGCCTTGGCCCAATCATCCGGAAAACTATTACACATTTTCGAATGAATACTGGCAATACCAAAGTTGGCGTTTAAGTGGCTGTGTAAAACGGTAATATCACTAAATCCTATTATCCATTTTGGCTTTTTAGTAAATTTTTTAAAATGTAAGCTATCTATTATTCGTATAAAACCATAACCACCTCTAGCACATAAAATACAACTAACCTTTTCATCATCTAACATTTGTTGAAAATCGGCTAAACGTTCTGCATCTGTACCACCAAATGTAAAATCTCTTTTGCCAATGGTAGTACCAATTTTTATGTTAAAACCCCATTCTTTTAATTTTAAAATAGCAGGCTCAATTTCTTGTAAGGTAATATAACCTGCCGGGGATGATATGCCAATGGTATCCCCTTTTTTTAAGTAAGGAGGAATCTTGGCGTTTTCAATATTAACATTTTTAGTACTAGCCGATGCTGCAAGTACAGCTCCTAGTGGAAGTAGGGTTGATAGGAAATCTTTACGTTTCATACTTAAAAATACTCAAATTTCGGTTTTGAAAATCTTTAAGGTATTTTTGTGTATATAAAAGCTAAATAGTTGGATAGTGAACACCGGTCCGTCTATAAAGAAAACAGCTAGGATAACTAAAACAAAAAAATGAATAACCCAAAACAATATTTAATTACAGCAGCATTGCCCTATGCAAATGGGCCAGTGCATATTGGTCATTTAGCAGGGTGTTATTTACCAGCCGATATTTATGTGCGGTACTTAAGAGCTCAAAAAAGAGATGTAAAATTTATTGGCGGTAGCGATGAACATGGCGTTCCCATTACTATTAGGGCAATGAAAGAAGGTATTAAACCCCATCAAGAAGTAGATAGATATCATACAATTATTAAAGAAAGTATGTTACAGATGGGGATATCGTTCGATATTTATTCTCGTACTTCCAATAAAGTACACCATGATACTGCATCTGATTTTTTTAAAAAATTATATGATGATGGGGTGTTTGAAGAAAAAGAAACAGAACAATATTTTGATGAAAAATCGAATACATTTTTGGCAGATAGATATATTGTAGGTACTTGTCCAGTTTGTAATAACGACAAAGCCTATGGCGATCAATGTGAAAAATGTGGTAGTAGTTTAAGCCCAGAGCAATTGATAAATCCTAAAAGTGCATTGAGTGATGTGCCGCTAGTAAAAAAGAAAACAACACATTGGTATTTTCCTTTGCAAAATTATGAAGCTTGGCTAAAAGAATGGATTATTGAAAGACATAAAGAATGGAAAAATAATGTGTATGGGCAATGTAAAAGCTGGTTAGATAGTGGCTTACAAAGCCGTGCTATGACCAGGGATAGTAATTGGGGAATAAAAGTTCCATTGCCAAATGCAGATGGAAAAGTTTTGTATGTGTGGTTTGATGCACCCATAGGTTATATATCTGCAACAAAGGAATTAACAAATCAATGGGCCGATTATTGGTGTAAGGAAGATACAAAATTGGTGCATTTTATAGGGAAAGATAATATTGTTTTTCATTGCATTATTTTTCCGGCAATGTTAAAAGCACACGGGAACTTTATTTTGCCAGATAATGTGCCTGCTAACGAATTTTTAAATATTGAAGGAGAAAAAGTTAGTACAAGTAGAAATTGGGCAGTATGGGTAAATGAATATATAAAAGATTTTGAGGGATGTGAGGATGTGTTACGTTATGTACTTTGTGCCAATGCCCCCGAAACAAAAGACAATGATTTTACTTGGAAAGATTTTCAAGATAGAAACAACAGTGAGTTGGTAAGCATTTTTGGAAATTTTGTAAATAGGGCTTGGGTTTTAATGCATAAATTATGCGGAGGTAAAGTGCCCAAATTGCATGAAGATGTTTTAGATGAGAGGGATAAGGCATTAATGAAAGATATTCAACAATCAGCCTTAAATACTCAACATTTAATAGAGGAGTATAAGTTTAGAGATGCATTATTTGAAGTAATTGATTTAAGTAGAAAAGGAAATAAGTATATGCAAGAAAAAGAGCCTTGGATTGTAGTAAAACAACTAACCACTGACCCTCTTGCTCAAAAGAGTATTGATAATTGTTTACATTTATGTTTACAGCTTACCGCTAATCTTTCTATTTTAATAAATCCTTTTTTGCCCACTATAGCAAAAAAAATGTGTGGTATGATGAAAGTGGTAGATAGAATGTTGGATTGGGAAAATGCAGGTAAAATAGATTTGCTTAAAATAGGCTATAGTTTAAGAGAGCCTCAATTACTATTTAGAAAAATTGAGGATGAAGAAATAACAAAGCAAATTGAAAAACTTAAAAATAATTTAGTAAAACCAGTAATGAGTGAGCAAGTAAGCAACGAAGTAGAAAATTCGAAATCCGAAATTACTTTCGATGATTTTGCAAAAATTGATTTAAAAATAGGGACAATAGTAGCTGCCGAAAAAGTTGAAAAAGCAGATAAGCTTTTAAAATTGCAAGTTGATTTAGGTACAGAAATAAGAACAATAGTAAGCGGTATTGCCTTGCATTTTTCCGCAGAAGATATTGTGGGTGAGCAAGTAACCGTGGTTACCAATTTAGCCCCTCGTAAAATGAGAGGTATAGAAAGTAATGGGATGATTTTAATGGCCGAAGATAAATCGGGGAAGTTGTATTTTGTAAGCCCAACAACTCTAATAGATAATGGTAGCGGAGTAAGTTAATTAATTGAAATTTTTATTGTTATACTTCATCTTGGCTTTTTGTAGTAT
>Ga0114967_10002722_pt1 | contig 14706 bp, 12 predicted proteins | sample M_130628_MF_Meta_FD_92639 | JGI IMG/M metagenome (GOLD analysis project Ga0114967, IMG submission 92639) | Freshwater microbial communities from Lake Montjoie, Canada to study carbon cycling - M_130628_MF_MetaG | ecosystem: Environmental > Aquatic > Freshwater > Lake | place: Lake Montjoie... | reverse complement strand
GTGAGGTTGATGATGGCGCCTTTGGTCGCGGTGTAGGTATGAGCATCCGGCGCGCCGCCAAGGCCAAAGATACTCGCCACGTTCACGATGGCGCCCTTGGCTTGGATTTTCATCTGACGAATCACGAGACGCGAGACATAGAACACGCTATCCAGATTCAGCGCCATGACCTCGCGCCATTTATCGATCGGCGTGCTGTGCACCGGGTCCATCGAGCCTTCGCTGGTCTCGCGGAGGTTGTACCCCACCCCGGCAGCGTTCAGCAGGATATCAATCCGACCATAGGTCGCGACGCACTGATTAATCGCCGCTTCCACCTGTTCGGGTTGCGAAAGATCCGCGCTGAAGACGCTGCCCTGACCACCGGCTGCTTGGGTCAGACGCAAAGATTCCTCCAGATTGCCCTGCGTGCGGGAGATCCCGAACACCGTGGCGCCCTCTTTGGCAAACATCACCATGCAGGCCCGTCCAATGCCGGTGCCCGCGCCTGTGACTAATGCAATCTTTCCGTTCAAACGACCCATCGTTAACTCCCCTTCAAATCCAGTTCAGTCAGGTGTGCATCGCCCGCCAGCGGCCAGGCATTTTAATTGATTACTCTTCGCGCTGACGCCCCATCAAGCGGAGCAGGTCTTCATGCAGCTCAAACCAGACGGTGTGGTAACTGTCGGTGCGGGCATCGCTGACGGCGGCCACGTCCCCCGCTTCCGCAGACTCCAGCGTTACCATCAGTTTGTCCTGATACACGCGCAAGCGAGACGAGCCGGCCACCAAGGCACGAAGAATCGGCTCAAAGCGTTCATGCAGGTCGCCGAGGCGGTCGATGATGCGTCGGTCATAGGCGGCATCAGCGTGGTCGTTAGGAACGCGTTTGCCCCCCAACTCTACCGTCTGCCAATCCGTTATGAGCTGTTTCAGTTCGACGTTTATCCGCTCGAAACGTTCGTAGGCGGAACGAAAGCCGGCATTGGCGCGTAGCGGGCCACAAAAGCGGGAGTAATCACTGGCCAGAATGAGCTGGCCTGCGGGCGACAGCAGAAAACGCCCCTCTGCTTCCACCACTCTGCCGCCGGCGGTAGCAGTCGCCAGCACTTCCGTTACCCGTGCTTCGGGCAAGCCACAAATTGCGGCGATGTCGTGTGCGTTCCCGTGCTTGCGAATCGCGACGCCGTGCATCACCCAGTGCAGATCGTTATTCATGAGGCCTCTCCACTCAAGTCGGGTTGCGCCGAGTTTCTACGTCATCACGACGAAGCCCGGCGCCGGCGTCTTTCAGCACGCGAGAATGCTGTTGTTCAAGCTTGAAAAGGGCTTCGGCGAGCGGCGTGTGGGCGTTGTATTTCACCCAGTCAGCGCAGAGGTATCGATACTGCGGCTGGCACACTTGCGGCACAAACTCGCGCGAGCGGCGCATGAATTCTTCCAGACTGAACACACCCTGCGTGGTGCGATACCGATCGTTCTTGCGCGGCAGATAGCTGTCACCCGGGCGGATCGGCCCGACCGAGGCCGTGTAGTTGCCATCCTCCAGAATGGAGTACGGGATATAGGAGAGCGAACGGGTGGGCGCATCGGTGTGCTGCATCATGGTGTAGTCGTGCATCCGCTGACTGGGCGAACTGATGTAGCCCACCAGTTCACCGAGGAACAGATTGCCGTACTCATCGTTCAGCAAGGGCCGGAAGCGCTCCGCGCGTTCGTCGATGAGCATCCAGTCTTCCATCTCGTAGCAACCGGCAATAAGGGCGAATTCACGGATCACGGCGTAGTAGGTGATCGCACCCGCATCCAGCTGTTGGTCACGGGTCCAGCCGGCCATTTCGCGCCACAGGGCGGCGGTCGCGGTTTTAATCCGCTCGGTTAAATCAATAAAAGTGGCGGTAAGTGCTTCCTTGCTGCCCATGCCCACCGGGATGTGGCCTTCGGAAAGCGTGTCCGCGGTATACAGCCCAACCCCCACCATGTGTTCGGCACGCATCTCAGGCTCAGATTCGAAGGAGCCCCAATCGTCCAGCAGGTTGATGTGGCAGCCTTCGAGAATCATGGTCACCGTGAGGTTGTTGTAGGGGATTTCGCCGCCGACGCCGTCCAGCCAGGGGACCGTGGATTCGGAGAGTTCGAGGAAGTCGCGCACCAGCATTTCGCGCTTATCCGAAATCCGGTAGGGCCCATGGTTGTGCAGCGTCAGGCGGCTCTCGCAGGACACCAGAAATCCGTACTGGGCGGCAGTGGCCAGAAACGACTGCGCCGCCTTGTGCAGGGGGTCGCCATCGCGGCATTCAAACGCATCGGCGTGGAAAACCTGCAATCGCTGCTCGGGCAACACCTGGGCACGATGGCCCGCCTGGCGGTTGATCAAGTTGCCATTATTCCGATGCCAGGACAGCTGGAAGCGCTTCCAGAAGTCGAGCGTGTAGATGAGATCCTTCACCCCGTCGCTCGGCGTGATTACCCCCCAGTTGATGAGCATCTCGCGCCCCAGCAGATAGAAGCAGGGCAGACACCAGGCCACAATCTTGATGCCCTGATTGCGCGCCCGATCGCCGATTTCCTCGGCCGACATGTGCCGCTCGATTTTGCGCAGCAGTTCGGGATAGCGATACCAGCAGTTCAGATAGGAAAACAGGATGTAGGCAGAAACCGGAAAGATTTTGGATTCCTGCACCGTGCGCGTGGCGCACAGCCAGTAGGTTTCATCGGCGTTCTGCTGGATGAGGTTATTGGTCTCCAGCAGTTGGGCATAAGTCAGTTGCGGTTCGGACATGATGTCGATTCCCTCTCGCTAATCAGGCTGGCGGCAGACGAAAGACCCGGGCGGAAACGTCGGCCCCGGTCTGGTAGTCGTCGGCTGTTTTGGCACGTGCGGTGACTTCAAGCATCAGCCTGTCGCCGTCGCGGATGCCCGACAAGCGCGCGTTCATCAGGCAGGGAATGCCGTACTCCCGCGTGAGAATGGCAAGGTGCGAACGCGTCGTGCCGCCCGCGCAAAGAACGCCCGTAAATTTCTCCAACACCGGCGCGGTGAGCGTGCCGCCGGAGTCTTCCACCACCGCGATGGTATTCGGCGGCACGCCCTGAGTGAGGTATTCGAGCACCTTGTCGCTCGTGCGCACGTAGCGGGCAATGCCGATGAGGTCGGCCTTGCGGGAGACCACGTTATCGCCCACACCGCGCAGTTCGCGCCCTTCCGCATCCGATTCGGCGGTGGGCGCGGCCGGGTGCTCAAACGAAAAGTCCGCGAGATTCACCCCGGAGTCACGATAGGCATGCGGGCGCTCTGCCGCCGAAGACATGGCGGAGGGCTCAAAGCGGTAGCCGTTGGCCAGCAACCGCACTTCGATCGCCGCGATGTCGTCTTTGGTAATCACGTCATAGGCAGGCCCGGCGACGAAATCGTTCCACTCACCGGCAAATTCGGCAAAGCGCTTGCGCACCAAATCTTTCACGGCCGCGTTGTACGCCTCGACGATCGCGAATGTGGATTGCCATGCGTATTTATCGTTATCGCTGTGCAGCGTGCTCATAGTTTGTCGTCTCTCCCCTCAAGACGTGAAGCGATCGCGTAGACGAGCCCGCTCTGGCTCACCCACGCCCATTGCTTGCCGCAGAAAGCTGTCGTCGTCGCCGTAGCGCTCGTCGATCACACCGAATACGGCTTCCAAGTACGACTCGCGCGTGTAGAGCAGCGGCGCCATCAGCGCCTCCACATCGCGGCCGGGTCGTTCCTGAACATTGTACTTCGCGCGCGCCCGCGGCAATTCGGAAACTGCCGGGAAGTAGCGTCGCGAGAGAGCGAAATCGTACAGGATGGTGGTGCGCGGAACACCGAGGGCGAGGAGGAGCAGCGCTGCCCCTACGCCGGTGCGCTCCTTACCCGCCGAACAGTTCATCAGGATGCTGCCGTCGGCAGCGCCCAGCAGCGCGTCAAACAGCCGCGCGTAGTGCGGGGCGCATTCGATAATCAGCGAGCGCATGATCTCGTGCATCGCCTCCACAACCACCGCCGGGTCATCGGTCTGCTCAAACAGGCGATGCAGGAAAAAGCGGTCTTTAAGGCCTGGCGGAATGCCCAGGGTTTCCAGCGTGGGCTCACAGCTGAGCGTGGCGTTTTCGTTCGCGCGCTCTTCGGCCATGCGAAAATCGCAGACAGTCCGAATGCCCAGCGCCGTCACTAAGGTCTGGTCGGCCGCCGTCAGGCGAGACATATGGCCTGAGCGAAACAACTTACCCCACCGCAAACGGGTGCCTTGGCGAGTCTGGTAACCGCCCAAATCCCTGAAATTGACGCCCCCCTCCAGCGGCACCTGACGCTCGGCTACCACGATCCGGGCACCATCCTCGGCGACGAGTTCGAAGTAGGGTCGCGCGCCAGCTTCGGGCAGCCGCAACTCGGCCATGCCGTGCGCCCCTCTGACGAGTGCAGTGGGGTAGATGGCGTCCGGCTGCGGCCCCCAATGCACCGCCACCGCTCGATCGCTGAAGTTTGGTTGCCAGCCCAGCCGCCAGCCGCCGTGGCCGAGGCTTTCGACTTCGATGTCCTGAATACAATCCACCAGCGCCTCCCCCGGGCAAACCGGACGCCAAAAAAGGCGCATACGGTCGCGCATTTGAACGCCGGGCGCCAGCCGATCGATCTTTCGGCAAAAATGCGCGCATTGATGGTTTCGGCGGTGCCTTGGGGGCTCTAGACTATGGGCCCCCGGAAGGCAGTCATGAACAGCCCAAGCTCAGGCTCTGATCCAATCGTTCGTATTCGAAATCTGCACTTCCGGCGGGGCTCGAGGGCGATCTTCGATGGCGTGGATCTGGATATCCCGCGTGGCAAGGTCACCGCCATTCTGGGGCCGAGCGGCAGCGGCAAAACGACGCTTTTGCGTTTGATTGGCGCGCAACTCGCGCCTCAGCAAGGCAGCGTCGAGGTGAACGGCGCCAACGTCCAGACGCTTCCCCGTGACGACCTGTATCGGTTGCGTAAAAGCATGGGCATGCTGTTCCAAAACGGCGCGTTGCTCACGGATTTGACGGTCTTCGAAAACGTGGCGTTTCCCTTGCGCGAACATACCCGGCTGCCGCCGTCGATTCTGCGGAGTCTGGTGCTGATGAAACTCGAAATGGTGGGCTTGCGCGGCGCGCGCGATCTTTATCCCCGCGAGCTTTCCGGCGGCATGGCGCGGCGAGTGGCGCTGGCACGGGCAATCGCGCTGGACCCCACAATGGTGCTCTACGACGAACCGTTTGCGGGTCAAGACCCGATCTCGATGGGCATTCTGGTGCGCTTGATCCGCGAACTCAACGACGCGCTGGGACTCTCCAGCATCATCGTCTCGCACGACGTTGCGGAAACCAGCTCAATTGCTGACTACCTGTTCATTATGGCGGGCGCGAAAATTGTCGGCGCGGGAACGCCGGCCGAATTGCGAGAATCTGACTCTCCGATGGTCCGCCAGTTCATCGGCGGCCTGCCCGACGGCCCGGTGCCGTTCCACTTCCCATCCCGCCCCTATCTGGGCGACTTGCTGGAGACCCCGCTTTGATGGCGCTCCTCGCCACGCTCGGGCGACGGAGCCTGGGTCTCTTTGAGCGTTTGGGCAGGGGTCATCTGTTCCTCTTGAGTGTCCTCATCCGTATACCCGGCCTGCTGCTCAGGCCGCGCCTGCTCCTGCAGCAAATGTGGTCGGTGGGCGTGGAGTCGCTGCTGATCATCGTGGTCTCCGGCAGTTTTGTCGGCATGGTGTTGGGCCTGCAGGGCTACAACACGCTGGTCACTTTCGGCGCCCAGGCCTCTTTAGGCGTGGTGGTGGCGAAATCCCTGCTACGGGAACTTGGTCCGGTCATCTCCGCTCTCCTGTTCGCGGGTCGCGCCGGCTCCGCCCTGACGGCCGAAATCGGCTTTATGAAAGCAACTGAACAACTCAGCGCCATGGAAATGATGGCCGTTGACCCGATGACTCGCGTGGTCGTGCCGCGCTTCGTTGCCGGGGTGCTTTCAATGCCGCTATTGGCCGCGCTTTTCACGGCGATTGGCATCCTCGGGGGCTACTTCTGCGGTACCGGGCTGCTCGGGGTGGACGAGGGTGCGTTCTGGTCACAAATGCAGGCCAAGGTCATGCTGGTTCAGGATGTCTTCAACGGCGTCTTGGTCAAAAGCTTGGTGTTTGGCGCTGTTGTGAGCTGGATTGCCGTATTCGAAGGTTACGACGCCGTGCCGACCTCAGAAGGCGTCAGCGCGGCAACCACGCGTACGGTGGTGCATTCCTCGCTCGCGATTCTCGGTCTGGATTTCGTATTGACCGGCTTGATGTTCAACTGAGGATGAGATGAAAGATCCCCGCCTGATTGAAATTTCTGTTGGCGTTTTTGTGGCACTTGGCTTGGCCTCCCTGTTGATGCTGGCCATGAAAGTCGCCAATCTCGCTGACTTCTCGGCGCCACCTGGCTACGAAGTGCGCGCCTATTTCGACAACATTGGCGGGCTTCAAGTCCGTTCCCCCGTCAAAATGGGCGGCGTGGTGGTCGGTCGCATCTCGGATATCGGCTTTGATTCCAAACGTTTTCAAGCCTGCGTGACCTTGCGCCTTGAACAACGCTACGAGCATATCCCGACCGACACCGCCGCCAATATCTATACCTCTGGCCTGCTCGGCGAGCAGTACATTGGGCTAGAACCGGGCGGCGAGGAGTCTTATCTGAAGAACGGTAGCGAACTCACGATTACTCAATCCGCAGTGGTACTGGAAAAAATGATTCAGGAATTTCTCTACAACAAGACCGCCAAGCCGGAAGCCCAAAGCCCCTGAGGTGAGCGCAGTTCGCCTCCGACTTCAGCCTTCATCTGGAAATACTTATGAAACGACTGGCCCCGATTCTTTTGATTCTTGGCACTCTGGTGTGCCCCTTGGCAATGGCGATTGATGACTCTTCCGCGCAGGAACTGGTGCAGACGACCTCAACCACAGTTCTGACCCAGCTCCGCGAAAAAAGCGACGAGATCAAAACAGACCCCTCCTTGCTTCAAAGCATTGCCGAAGAGGTCGTGCTCCCGCACTTTGATTTCGACCGCATGTCCCAGCGGGTGCTCGGCCAGAACTGGCGTAACGCCACCCCCGAGCAGCGGATGCGTTTCAAACAACAGTTCACCACCTTGCTGATTCGGACCTACGCTACCGCGGTGTATGAATATCGGGATTCCGATGTGAAATTTATGCCGGCACGCGAGCTCGGCGATAACATCCAGCGGATCCGCACGGCGGTTGACCGGCGTGACGGCCGGGCGCCGCTTCAGGTGGATTACGACGTGTTCAGCACCGACGGCACGTGGAAGGTGCTGGACGTCGCGATTGCCGGGATCAGTCTGGTGGTCAGCTATCGCACGGGTTTTAACGCTGATGTCGGCAAAATCGGCATGGATGGCCTCATCGATCAACTCGTGCAACACAATGCACAGCGTGCCGCGATTAAATGAGCCCTGCGCCCCTCAGTGCTCGCGCAGGTACTACGCTGAGCGAATCGCCCGCCGGCGAAATCTGCGTCACGGGCCCGCTGAGTTTTGATAGCGCTGGCGAGACGCTCCTCAAAAGTCAGCCCTGGCTGAAAGCGAGTCGTCGGCTCACCTTCGATCTGGTAGGGGTGACGCGCACTGACAGCGCAGGTCTTGCACTCATTGTTGATTGGGTTAAGGAGGCCCGCGGATGCGGCGGCGATGCCCAGTTCGTCAATGTGCCGCCCCAGTTGCTGGCGCTGGCGACAGCGTGTGGTCTGGCGTCTTTATTTGAGGGCTGAGTCGGCGCCGCTGGGAGCGACCCAGCGGCGCTTACTGATGAAAACCGCCGAGATGCCGGCGTAGATCCTGAATCGACACCCGATCTGCCAGCGCGGCCGCCTGCAACCGACGGTCGAAGCGTTGTGCGAGTTCTTCGCGCTTACGCGCCACCGACGCTCGATAGCGGGCGAGAATCATCGCTTCTGAGGGTTCAGCCGGCGAATGCTGAGCCAGCAGCGCAAGATGCAGAATGCCGACGTCAAGATCATGAGTGACTCGCATGAGCCCACTCCCGGGCGCTAACGCCGGCCCGACCGGCGGCTCTGCCAGTAATGGCAGGCTGGCCGTTTCTTCGGGGATCAAAAACAAGCGAGCCCTCCGGGCCGCGAGCCCCATGGACAAGCGCGCACCCATCCAGGACACGGGCGCCGCGATGACCATGCCGAGCAAAGCCGGCGACATCCAGGCCAACAGGGCCGGATAAACCGCCCAGGCGGCAGCGCCCAGCAAAAGGCCCGCAATCATGTGTCCACGGTGGCGCTGCCAGCATTCGCCAAAGGGCATTCCGCGGTCATCGCGGGTCTGTGTTTTCCAACCACTGTCGCGTCCGACCAGCACATCAAATACAAACTGGCTTTGCAGCAGCATTTGCACTGGCGCAATCAAGGCCGAGAACAAGGTTTCCGCGAGCACCCCGAGCAGCGCGCGCCTGCGCCCGCCAAAACCCAGCGCGGTCTCGGGTCGCGCGGCAACAGCAATCCACCCGAACAGTTTAGGCATCAGTAGCACCAGCATCGTCGCGCCAAACAGACGGGCGGCCAGTTCGGGGTCGATCACCTGCCAGACGGGGTAAGGCGTGCGGTCGGGAAAGAAGTAGACGGGCAACTGAAAGCTACCCTGCAAGGCCGCAAACATGCCCACCAGCAGGAAGATCAACCACAGCGGAGAAGCGAGATAAGACATGATCCCCGAGCACAGATGGAAGCGACTCAGCGGATGCAGGCCGGCGGTGGTCAGGAGCGCCATGTGCTGCAGATTGCCCTGACACCAGCGACGGTCGCGCATCGCGTGGTCCAGCAGCGACGGCGGGGATTCTTCGTAGCTACCGCCTAATTCGGTTAACAAGTGAGACTGCCAGCCGGCTCGCCGCATGAGCGCGGCTTCCACGAAATCGTGGCTCAGAATGTGTCCGCCGAACGGCGCCTTCCCGGGCAACACGGGCATGCCGGCGTAGGCCGCAAACGCTTGCACGCGAATGATGGCGTTATGGCCCCAATAGTTGCTATCCCCGCCGTACCAAAAGGCGAATCCTCTCGCCAGCAGCGGGCCGTACATGGCGGCAGCAAATTGCTGGGCGCGCGCGAACAGCGTGTTGCGATTCACCAGCCGCGGCACGGTTTGGAGAATGCCGGCTCCTGGATTGGTCGCCATCAGCCGCGCCAGCGTGAGGACGGTTTCGCCGCTCATCACGCTATCGGCATCAAGCACCAACATGTTTTCGTAGCGCCCGCCCCAGCGCTCGCAGAAATCAGCGATGTTGCCCGCTTTACGGCCGGTGTTCTCAAAGCGGCGGCGATAGAACAGGCGTCCCGTCGCGCCAAGTCGGCGTCGACAATCATTCCATGCGATTTCTTCAGCCACCCAGCAATCGGGGTCGGTCGTATCGCTGAGGATGAAAAAATCGAAACTTTCCAGTACACCCAGCGCCGCCAGCGAAGAGTAGATTTTCTCAATCGCCGACAGCACCCGGAGCGGGTCTTCGTTGTAGGTCGGCATGAGCACTGCCGTCCGCTGCGCAAGCGGCTCTCTACTCGCCAGCGCTGCCGCAAGCCCTAGCGTTGGCCGCGGACGCAGACCGCTCCACAAGCCTGCCAACGCACTACAGAAGGTGAGCGCAATCCAGACGAAATTAGCGACAAACAGCACCATCAGGAGCACTTCAACCGCGCTGATACCGCCCGGAGAAAAGACGCGCCCCATTTCAAAGCTTGCGACCCCGGTGAGCAACAGCGTACCGCCCAAGACGACAAAACGCCGCCGCAAAAGGGCATCTGGCGTGGTCGTTTCAAACACCGGTGTTGGCGCGGTATCGAGCAGCTGCGGTGGCATCTGCAAGCGCTCTTCCGGCGGGAGCGCCAATGGCAACGCGCGATGGAACGCGTCGATTAAATCAGCTGGCGCCTCAGCATGATGTAACGCATTCGGCCAATGGCGCCCGGGTTGGATGGCAAGCAAGGCCGCGCGACGGGTGAATACATCAACAGGATGGCTGAGTCCGGATTGCCCGGCCGCCCGCAAGGTCCATCGATCAAGTCGCCGTCTCAGATAACGCAGCGCCCGCTCGGGGGAGGTGTTCGCGGGAAGGTCGGCTTCCAGAATGGCCAGCAAGCCGATGAACGCGGGTCCTTCGTCGTAGCCGAGACTGGCGAGGTAATGCTGGAGCACGCGCACAACCCCTCCAGACAGACGCAATGAGGGAGTGGTCAACGTGCTTGTTGTTGTCGGCTCCCCACTCACCGTGCCCATCGCAGGTTCACTCGGTCCACTGATAACACCATGATTCCGTGAGGATTTCGTCAGCCGCCTCCAGATAGCAACGCAATTCGATCGGATCGTAGCCTTCTGGCACCAACTCGAACTGCGCACGCCAGACGCCTAACTCAGAAACAAAGTGCACGGTGGCTGGCGCGAGTGCGCCCTTGGACGTCGAGACCTTGGCGCGGACTTTGGCCGAAATGTTCTGCAGCGATTCACCGCCAAAATCAATCGTGAACAGTCGAGCCGCCTCAGCCGACCCGCGCCCAATCCGGGTGCCCGCCACAGAGCCCAGTTTCCGGTTGATGAAAGGCAAATCTTTGCCCCAGTGCAAGCGATAGGTTGCCTGCCATTCGGAGCCCGCCAGCAAGGGCGCCTCCGGGCGCCAGAAAGCGACGATGTTGTCGTTACTTTCCAGATCGCTGGGGATTTCAACCAGAATCACCGCGCCAACGCCCCAATCGCCGACCGGTTCGACCCACGCGCTGGGGCGTTGCTCGTAGTGCCCATCGGCGTCGGAATAATCCTCAAAACGGCGGTTGCGTTGAAGCAGGCCAAAACCTTTGGGGTTGCGGTCGACGAAATAACTGACGCGCAGGCGTTGCGGGTTGACCAGCGGTCGCCACAGCCATTCGGCAGCGCCATTCCAGATCGAAAGACCATCAGAATCGTGCGCGGCAGCCCGGTAATCGTCGACGCCCTGCCGGTCGTTGGCGCCGAAAAAGAACATGCTGGTAAGCGGGCCGATGCCCACCGTATCGACTTTAACTCGCATGAACAGCGAGAGATTCACGTCGACAATCGTGGCGTCACCCGGTCTGACCGTAAAGGTATACACGCCCGAGCAACTCCGGCTGTTAAGCAAGGCATGAATGACGACGCTGTTGCCGTCGCTGGGACGGTCAAGATAGAACTCCGAGAAAAATGGAAATTCTTCGCCCTTCTGCGAGGCCGTGCCAATCGCCAGTCCTCGAGCCGACAAGCCGTAGCGCATGCCGCGCCCGAGCGCACGGAAATAGCTGGCGCCCAGAAAGGAGATCAGCTCATCAAGGTAGTTCGGGTTGTTGAGCGCATAGTGCAGACGAAAGCCTGCAAAGCCGTTGGTTTGGTCGAGCGCGTTCGCGGGGAGTTCGTTGCCACCAAAATCAAAAAGGTTTGGCGCGTAGCGCAGTTCACGGGCTTTGCCTTCAGTGACGTCGAAAACCCGTACCGCATACTGGTAGTAAAAGCCGGGATGAAAAAACTGCGCGGTGAACGGCGTCTCACCCTGCCACAAGGCATCCTGTGGCCGATACCGAATGTCGTGATACTGCTGCTGATTCAGATCGCGAAGCGCCTGAGAGGCTGACTTGCGCGGCGCCTGGAACGGCTTGGCCGCCAGCTGCTTCGCGCGCTCCCGAAGAATATCGAGCGAGAATGGGCGGGGTTCGGCTAAGAGGGGTAACGCGGCCACATTCATGACCGGCAAAGCTGCCAGTGCAGCGAGCGCAGCCAGAAATCGACGACGGTCTAGAGAAACACTGGGATCTGGGCTATCCGACATTGCAGCGGCGGCTCTTTATCTTGAGCGGGTTGAACTCATCTGAGGCTCAAGAATAGTGCCACAGAAAGCAAAAATCTTGCGCCGCCACATTTTTATTTTTGGACTCTGAATCTCCGCTGAACTTGGCAAACCACTGCCGGCGTTGAGGCGCCTTGAAAGGCGCCTCAACGCCGGCCGGAACGCTTAGCCGAGCGTGACCGGCACAAAAATTTCCGCGTCGTCTCGATGCACCAACAGCGCAATGCGGTCACTTGCCGAGGACACCAGGCGTTTCAAATCTGCAGGACTTTGGACCGCCGCAGAGTTGACCGCGAGAATGACGTCGCCGGGTCGGATTCCGGCGCGCGCCGCAGCGCCCGCCACTTCCGTCACGAGCACCCCACGCCCACCGGCCTCCTGCCGCGCCGCCTCATCGAGCGGCTGCACCACCACCCCGAGGCGACCGGTTTTGGTGGGGTCCGGCGTCTCGTCGCTGGCCGCAATCATTGGCGCCATCTCGCCCAAGGCCACGCTGAGCGATTCCGGCTTGCCGTTGCGCCGCAGTTCGACCGCCACCCGCTGCCCCGGTTTCTTGCTAGCAATCAGACGAGAGAGCATGGCCGAGTCCTCGACAACTTCGCCATCCACTTTGAGGATGACGTCCCCCGCCTTGATGCCCGCCTTGGCCGCCGGCATGTTGTCCTGCACTTGGTTGACCAGCGCACCTTGAGGAGTTTCCATCCCGAAAGAGCGCGCAAGGTCCTGATCCAGAGTCTGCACCGATACCCCAAGACGACCACGCTGCACCTTGCCACCATGCGCTAGCTGGTTTTGCACATCCATCGCGACATCGATCGGGATCGCAAACGACAGCCCCATATAGCCGCCGCTTTCGCTATAGATTTGGGAGTTGATGCCGACCACTTCCCCTTTCAGGTTGAGCAACGGCCCGCCCGAGTTGCCGGGATTGATGGCGACGTCGGTCTGAATGAATGGCACGTAGTTACCGTTGGGCAGGGATCGCATCTTGGCGCTTACCACGCCCGCGCTCACGGTGTTGTCAAAACCGAACGGGGAACCAATGGCGATGACCCATTCGCCAACCTTGAGTTTGGCTGGGTCGCCAACTTTGAGCGTGGGCAGTTGGTTCCCTTCGATCTTGATTAGCGCCACGTCGCTGACCTGATCCACACCTATCACCTTGGCCTTGAACTGACGCTTGTCGCTCAGATGAACATTGATCTCCTCGGCGTCGGCCACGACGTGTGCATTGGTCACGATGTTGCCATCGGCTGAAATGATGAAGCCCGAGCCACTGCTGCGTTGAATAGGCTCGCCACCCTCCGGCATTGGCGGACCGAATCGTTTGAAGAACTCGGGGACTTCGCCCTGACCGCGCGGCATTGCGCCACGTGGGCGATTGCTCACCGGCTTGCTCCGGGCAACGCTGATATTGACCACGGCCGGCGAGGTGGCCGTGACCAGCCCGGTAAAGTCGGGCAACCCAAGCCGAGCGCTGTTGGACTCCAGCGTGTCTGCCAGGACATTCGGCAGCAGACTTGCGCCGTTGTATTGGTAGCCCAGCGTGGCGGCAACAATAGCAGCGGCTATAGCGGGGGCGACAAGATTTCTACGTTTCATGCTGATGCCTCTTTGAAGTCTTGGGGCGCCACACTGTGTGGGGCCCGTGGCTGCGCACTCTGCGACGCGAAACTTAAGCAAACCTTAAGGCGTGCTCTATCACGCGTATGACGCCGCCGGGAACAGCACATTAATCAGTGCGCCGCCGCCGGGAGCGTCTTCTATCGATACGATCGCAGCGTGTAGATCGGCGACTCGCTTTACGATCGCGAGTCCTAGGCCACTGCCAGACATGGTGGTTCCCGGCACACGGTAAAATCTTTCGAACACGCGATTTCTCTCGCTTTCAGGAATACCGGGCCCCGTATCCATGATGGTCAGCAGCACACCATCGCGAGCCTCGCGCGCGCTTCCCACAACCCGCCCGCCGGCGGGGGTGTAGCGCAAGGCGTTCTCCAGCAGATTGACCACCAAGCTGCTCAGACTGCGAGCCTCTCCGGCCACCAGCGCTGGCAGATCACTCTCAACCCGAAGCTCAATCTGTCGCTCATTGGCAAGCGCCTGAACCTCCTGCCCGGCGCGGCGCAGAATCTGGGAGAAATCCACCAAATCTCGAGCATCACCTTGCTGTTGCGCATCCAACTGGGCAACCGCAAGCAGCCTCTCGACGAGCGTAGTGGTTCGCGTGATGCCCGACTTGAGCTCACTCAAAGCCTGCTCCCTGTCCATTGGACCGTCGGCTCGCTCCAGCAACTGAAGCTGTAGTCGAATCGCCATCAAAGGGGTGCGCAACTCATGCGCGGCGTCTGCCATGAAGTCCTGTTGGCGCGCCAATACCTGACGTTGGCGCGCAATGAGATCGTTTAATGCCTCCGCCATTAAACCCACCTCCTGCGGCAGACCGGCTAAGGGGAGCGGCGCCAGCGCGGCGGGCTCGCGGCCGGCAATCATGCCTGCCAGCGCCGATAGCGGCGCGAGGACGCGCCCGACCGCCCACCAGATCAGTAACGCCAGCAACGGCAATATCGCCATGGTGGGGTAGAGCATTCTCAAGGCTGCATTCGCCGCGATATCACGGCGGATCGACAACGGCTGGGCGAGTTGCACTACCCATGGTCCAAGCTCCATCGTGTACACGCGCCAATAGCCATGCGGGGCGCTGATGGTGTCGTATCCATTCTGTCGCGGCCTTGGCAGTTCAACATCGTGATGCGACTGGTAGCGGAGAACGCCCCGTCGGTCCCAAAGCTGGGTCACGATGTGTTGTTCCGGGTCCGGGGCCGTGACCGCCACCTGCCCCAACAGGTAG
>Ga0114967_10002721_pt1 | contig 14708 bp, 10 predicted proteins | sample M_130628_MF_Meta_FD_92639 | JGI IMG/M metagenome (GOLD analysis project Ga0114967, IMG submission 92639) | Freshwater microbial communities from Lake Montjoie, Canada to study carbon cycling - M_130628_MF_MetaG | ecosystem: Environmental > Aquatic > Freshwater > Lake | place: Lake Montjoie... | reverse complement strand
TTATAGCAAGTTTTTTTATCTTATCATCTTTTTTGGTTTTTAATGCAGTCATTGTGGCTGTATCTATTTTACCCGTTTGCTTAATTTGATTTTTAAATTGAAACCTTTTAACCGCCTCTAATAGATCTTCGGTCCAAATGGTAGACAATGTATCTGTTGGAATGCCTACTTCGCGATGAATTTTTTTACGCAAAATAGCTACTGAAGGAGAATTAAATCCGATGGTTATGCTATCCCGCATGTCTGTTATTATTGAAATAGAATCAGAAAGGTTATTATTTAACAATTTACAATATTCATCTTTAAACTTTTTATACCAAGGGTGGTTTGGCCTAATAGATTCAAAAGCAGCGGTAATTGACATTCCGTCAGCACATTTTTTTAGCAATTCTGACTCATTAAACAAGGTATCGTTTTTACATTTCCACTCTTTATTAATCTTCAATAATCTATTGCTTCCCAATGCCAAGTCTTTTGAAGCAATAAAAAACGAACTTGTCATATCCAATTCAAATTGTAAAATCGAATCCATATTTTTTTCATTTAATATGGAAATGGAGCGCTGCTTTAAATTTGTGAAGTAATATTTTTCTGGGTTTAATGCGTCATACTTAAGACTGTCTATTACTTGCAAAAATTGTTTGGCAATGCTACTCAAGCCTTTTTGATGAATCCAAACTGAATTATAGCTAGTAGAAGCATAAAATTGTTGATATGTTTTTACATTCGAATCTGGTTTCCCAAAAAACGACATGGTTGATATCATCGCATTAGAGTCTAATTTATCTTTTAAACGAGTTTGCAGCGCATCTACATCAAATTTATTGGGGGTAAAAATGCTTGTTAGCGAACTTTGATCTGCATTGGAAGAATTTCCATTTTTGCATCCTTGATGCAAAACGGCCACTAATACGAGGGCAAGCAGGGTTTTAATATGGTTGTCTAAATTCATTTGATACAAACATACAAAAAATATTAATATTGTGTACTAATTGAAATATTACAATTTTTGATTGAGTATTAAACCTATAGATTACCTTTGAACTCATTTTTAAACCCAATGAGTAAAACAATCGAAATAGAGGATTCAGAAATATTGAATTTGTTTCAAAATGAGCAAACTCGTGAAAAAGCCTTTTCCCTTTTGGTTAAAAAGTACCAGGAGCGACTTTATTGGCATATTAGAAGGATGCTGGTTCACCACGAAGACACCAATGATGTTTTACAAAATATGTTTGTAAAAATTTGGCGCAGTTTAGCAAACTTTCGACAAGATTCTAGCCTATATACCTGGATGTACCGGATAGCAACGAATGAAACCCTTACCTATTTAGAGCAACAAAAAAAACGAAGATCTCTGTCTATATCGGATGATGGCTCTGAATTAGGAAGTGTTTTGAGCAATTCACTCAAAGCAGAAAAAGGATTTGATGCCAACAATTTAGAATGGAAATTGCAGTTAGCAATACAAAGTTTGCCTGAAAAACAAAGAGCTGTCTTCACTTTGCGTTATTATGATGAGATGCCCTATGAAAAAATGGCAGAAGTTTTAGAAACCTCAGAAGGTTCTTTAAAGGCTTCATATCATCATGCTGCCAAAAAAGTAGAAGAATTTATCAGAAATCATTAAACTTTTAAATTAAATAATAGTCCAACCCCCGAAATGAACAATTCAAAAAACATAGCAAACGAACTAAAAGACATTGGAATCGATATTCCCAATGGCTTGAAATCGCCTATGGATTGCCCTTTGGATTACTTTACTAATTTTTCAGAATCCGTTTTAGACTTAATAAAGGAAGAAGATTTTTTGGCTACTTTGCCCAAAAAAATGCCTTATGAGATTGATCATAATTATTTTCAATTGAGTGAAAATGAGATTACATCTTTTGTTAAAGCGGAAGAAAGCATTGATTTATTGCCTAAAACAATGCCTTTTGCTTTGCCAATAGGTTACTTTCAAGAATTCGAAGATGAAGTGAAAACGAAAATAGAAATTCAGAAAAAGGAAATAAAACCACTGCGATTAACGCATACTAAAACGCAAGTTTTTTCAATAGCAGCCTCAATCATTTTGTTTTTAGGCCTTGGATTTATGTTTTTAAAACCTACCGAAAAAATAAATATCGAACAACAATTAGCTACAATTTCAACGAATGAAATAGATGCATACATAATACAACATCAAGCAGAATTCACTACAGATATTGTTACAGAATCGATTGACGAAACATCTGTGGATGTCAATCAATTAGAAAATGAAATTATAGAATCCCAAATAAATAAACTTACTAAAGAAGATTTAAAAAATTACTTATAAAATTATGAAACACATTTTTACAACATTATTATTATCCTTGTTTTTATTGCCATCATTTGCTCAAAAAGGCGAAAAAATAGAATCTTTGAAAGTCGCTTTTATTTCAGAAAAACTAAATTTAGATGCAGCAACAGCGCAAAAATTTTGGCCAGTTTATAATCAATATGATGATGAAATGAAAAATTTAATCCAACAACGCCGCCAGCAAAATAAAGACGAACGCAGCGTGGATGACATTTTAGACCAAGAGCAACGTGCATTGGACATTAAAAAGAAGTATTCTGGTTTATTTTCTAAGATACTTACTGCACAACAAGTAAATCAATTGTTTGTTTCTGAGAAAGAATTCAGAAAAATGATTATAAAAAGAGCTGGTCGATAAATTTTTACTATTGCAACTGCTACAACATACCGTAGATAATTGACAAAATAATATAAAATTACCCTAAATCAGCACCGGTAAAACTAAACGGCAATAAATTTTTTGAAGTTTCTAATAAGATTACTTTCCCGTTTTGAGCACCCAATATCAAACGAATTGGTTTTTGATTTCTATCTTCACATTCCGAAATAAATTGCCTGCACATCCCACATGGGAAAGCGGGCTTATCGTTTTCCCCTTTTGATGCTAAATAACTTATTGCAATCGCTTCAATTTCTTCTTCGGGAAATTGTGAAATAGCCGATGCCAATGCGCTTCGCTCAGCACAAATTCCAACAGGATATGATGCATTTTCTATATTTACACCGAGGACGATTTCCCCATTCTTTAAAAGCACTGCCGCGCCTACTTTGAAATTTGAATAAGGTGCATAAGCGCCTTCAGTTATTCGTCTTGCCTCAGAAAGCAAATGAAAATCTGAACTTGTCAACCCTTTATCATTGTCGAGTTCGATATAGTTAAATTGAAATATTGCCATAATTTGTCTATCAAATATAACTCAATTTGAGGATAAAAAATTTAAAATATTGCTCTCACACTAGCTCGTCCCGTATGAATCGTATTAGTAGATGCCGGTTTTCGACCTTCATATTGTAAACTCATTTCAATGTTTTTCGAAATTCGTTTTTCAAAACCTACTTGCCAAAGCCAGTTATTTCCTTTTTGTAAACCGTCTAGCATAACGTAGCCGATAGTGGAATTACTCATACCATTATAACTAATTGAAGAGTAAGTTGTTTTTATATTCATGTTGCCAGAACTAACAATATTGTATTTTAATTCAAAATTAATATTATCAGATTTTGACTTTTCGCCACCAAAAGAAATTCCATTTTTACGAATATCATATTTGTAACTAGCTAAAAATCTTAGTTGGTTTTTAAATAAAAGCAAAGTTATATTGGGTTCCATATTTTGATTTTCAATTTTATAATTTCGAGATTCTAAAAATTGAGACCCCACTATTTTACTGCCTTTTTTTAATGTGCAACCTAATGTAAAATATTGCTTTATGTTCACGCGCATTCTCAGTTGATGGTCAATATTTTTTCGTCCATCTATTCCATAATTAAGCAAGGTTTTCCCTGATATAATTGATTGAATATAATCGACACCCCATTTATTATTGAAGCGATTTACAAAAAATGAATTTACAATAGTAGATGCATTATTAATTAGCAAGCTATCTGAAAAATTTCTAACTAAGGGATTAAATTGTTCAAGCCCCTGAGTGCCTATAAATCGATTATTTAATTGAATGGTTGATTGCAAATAAATTGCTGAAGCGATATTTTTCAAGCGTGATTTATTGACAACTGAAAATAAATTTTTTGGATTAATCGATATCGATTGATTGTATTGAGCATATTTTGCTTTTACATATTGATTGGTTGGTGTAAATATTCGGATATATCTTTTTTCATCTGGAAAAACAGCTAATTCGAATTCATTTAATTGTTTTAAATTATCATTATTATAATCTCTCCAAACATACAAGCCCTGTCCAACTGGTACTTCAATATAGGTATATTCCCTTTTCAACTCTTGCCCCGAACCTAGTTCATATAAAACATTCCCAGTTAAGACATTTTTAAAAAAGGAAAAATTGTATTCTAATCGACCTAATAAACTTTCATCCGGCTTAAGTACAGTAATGGTTGAATCTGAAATTTGCAAGCTCCGATAAGCACCCACAAATTTAATATCGTGGTTATTGATAGAAGCTATATTTGTGAGCAACGAAAATGTTTGCCCTAAAGTGCTTTGTTTAAATTGATTCTCTTTTCGAGCTCTATCCTGTCGAAGTGTATACTCAAAAGAGTAATTATTTTTAGATTCAGAATTACTTTTTATATAGGCAGTCAATGCATCAAATGAAAAAGCATTGGGCAATAAACTGTCTTTATTGGCACTTCGCAAATCATTGTGTTCAAGAATATACTTAGAACCTAGGATACTGTTATTAAGCGCTTTAAACTTTTTTTCAATTTCAATTACAGGTCTAAAAAAAGCAGCGTTCATTTCAAAAGAAGATTGAGTAATTAGGTTCCCATTAGCCAAAAAACGCAAGCCATTTTTATTGTAAAAACAACTGGCTACTTGCTGAAATCCTTTAAATGAATTGCCTCTTAAATAGGTTCCAAATTGATACTCTATTTTTGTAACATTGCTTTTTATTAATGAGAATGAAATATTACTTAAATGTTCGTTTTCGGAATGCGCAGTTGGAGAAACATTCCAATCTCGAGCAAATTCTACATTTCTAAAACGCTCTAAAGGTTTAAAACGATCTTGCACAAATTCATAATTCAACTTACTGAACAATGCCCATTTTTTTTTATTCAGATCTCTTTTTTCATCGTATATTATTTTAAACGCAGTACCTAAATGCGTTTCATTGTTTATTGTAGAAAATGTATTGGGATCATAATTACTCAATGCAGACTCAATCATTAAATTTTTATTACTGTCAATCATTATGCTTGTTCCTAACGTAATTAATTGTTGTTTTTTAGGGGTAATTAAAACCAATATTGGCTCATAATCTCCTTGTTTAATATTATTCAAAGGTGCTACCCATTCATATACTCGTCCATTTGCACTATTGATAGATTGACGATAATTACCATTCCCAATTCCTACATTCGTAAAACTTAAGCTATATTTTGCACTGTCTGGATTCGTAGAAAAAACATAGATATTATTGTATAAAACTGAAGTAACTACGGTATCTGTTTTTTTATATAAAATTTTACTATTGCTAAAGGTATCCTGCAATCGAGCACTTGGATAATAAGCGCGTTGAATACTATCTCCCAAAAGTGCTAAAAATCTTTTTTGAGAAGTATCTAAAGATTGTTGAATAGGTTGATTTTTTGCATCCTGATTTGAGTATGCATTCAATCTAACTTGTATTTTTTTATTGATTTGCCATTCATCATTAAAATAAAACAAAGAATTCAAATAGTTTTTGTCGGAAAATTCAAATTCAACCACTATTCTTAAATCTTTCGTAATCATTCGTTTTGGCATAAACTTAATTTCAGCTGAATTATAATCAATAACATAGTCCATTTCTTCTCCTCTTTTTAATTGCACTCCATCTATATAAACTCTTTCTGTTCCGGCTAAAACCACAAAAAATTGTTCACCATTGGGGCCAGTTAATTTATAAGGACCTTGATTCCCCTCTAACGAAACCAACACTTTCCTTACAAATTTTCCTTTTGCCAAGGATGTTCCAATCGCAATTTTATTTTCTCCAGATTTGCCGGTTTTATAAGCATTAGAAACATATCCTCCTTGAACCCGTTTATAGAAATTCATAAAATAACCAGCTGGCTTTTTAATATCAAAATCGCCCGCAATTAATTGCGCCTTTTTTTTTGAAAGTTGAAGAAATATTCTATCAAACTCTTGAATTTGCTGTGTATTCCCTTCTGGCTGAAAAGGTATAGTGTTGTCAGTAATAGCTCCTGTTAATTTAATGCTATCTCCTAAATCACCTTCTAATTGCAAATTAAATTGAGAATTTAATACTACATCTTGACTATTGCCGAACGACAATGCTCTTCCAAAACTTCCTGCATAATCAACATTACCAAAATCTACAAAAGGTTGATTTTTATTGGCCTCATTTTCATCATAATAATAAGGATTGATGAAAAAATTAGTTTCTAATCGCTGAATATCTTTGTGAAACTGTTTTTTTAAAAAACTAAAAGGCAATACTCGATATATAATCTCCACACTATCAATAGAGGGCTTTGTTTTCCAAATTAATTGACTATTTATGTAATCAATGAAATAAGTTGTTGTATCAACATTTTTTATAATTACTGCACACGTTTCTAAACTCAATGAATCTATTTTTATCGTGTCACTTAGTACCGCTATTTTCTTATATTTTAAATTGCTTAACTGAATACCTTGTGCCGATGCTTTCAAAAAAAAAGCAAACCCCAAACATGACAGTAAAAGAAATTTTATGTTCAATGATTCGTATCGTTCGTATTAACGTATAAAATTAAGAAATTGTATAGACAATGATAAACTAAAATAAAAAAGCCGTTCAAAAAGAACAGCTTTAATTAGTTTGACAATCAAAATCCTTATGGTTTTTTTGCTGTTATTTTAAATTTAATATTGGTAATAAATGTAGTATTTGCTTGCATTCCTTGATTCGGCTTTGTAAAGAATTTTAAAGAAAATTGCATGTATTCATTGTTAAAATAATCTTTTATATCAGTATCAATAACTGTAAAATCAATTGACTTTGCACCTGGTAAAATGCCGTATTTAGTTGCCACTAAACGTGGGTTAGTCCCATTATAAGCATCCACATATACTTTAACAGAATCGTCAATAAAATCTAAAGTTTGAGAATTAGCATTGTCTATGGTTACGTTCATTAGCAATGGAGTAATTTTAGTAATACTACTTTTTGTAATTCCTGGATAAGATGATAATGTTTCGTCTACTTTGGTAGCAAAAGTATCTTTTAATTCAATTGGAAGAGAAACTGCAAATGCTTGTATTGCATCTGTAATGGTTTTCGACTTTGTATATGGCACATCAATATCCAGCAAATTTGAATTAGGATTTGTAGTTGTAGTTGACGCTGTACTTTTCTTTTTACATGAATTCAAAATTGCCATTGATGCCACAATTAGAATTGATAAAATGATTGCTTTTTTCATTATTTTTTTCATTTAAAGGTTAAAATTACTTGTTTAAAATGTTAATTTGTATTTTTTTATTATTTTTTATTGATTTCTATAAAACAATGACGTTTGAATGTTTATATTTGTTAGAATTTTTGATATAAATATGAAAAGATTATTTTTAATACTGATTTCTTTTATCGCTTTTGAAGTTTCAAATGCGCAAGAAGTCTATACAATGGGATATGAAAAGGCCACGATTAAAGTAGTTGACCCCAATTTATTTTCATATTTTGAATTGCCTGGACAATCTACTCAATGTGGATTATATGATTTTAATTCAAAAACGTTTTATACATGCGACTACAAAACATTTCGTTATATTGATGAAGATTATATAAAATATGAGGGAAATGCTTGTTGTGAGGTTGTTGATTTTGACCCAAAAAAATATTACGGCACCTTGACTTTAAAAGGCGTAATAGACAGTGTTGAATGGGATGCCATGGTTATTCATTTTATTACAGATAAAGCACGACTAACTATTCAAGTAGACGAGCGTGAAATTGATGCATTGTATGACCATTTTTACAAAAGAAACTCTTTAGGAAAAGTAAAATTATTACTTCGATTAAATACCTACGACACCCCTAATGAAAACGTGCTTTCGTATAACAAAAACACGGAAATCCTTCCTAAACCTTTACGTACTGAAACTAAAATTCTTCGTTGGTAAACTCTATGCCTTCTATTAAATTATTGGCGATTGAAAGTTCCTGTGATGAAACCAGTGCAAGTATTTTAGTTGACGGGAAAATACTTTCAAATGTAATTTATACTCAAACTATTCATGAACAATATGGAGGAGTAGTTCCTGAATCAGCTTCAAGACTTCACATTCGCCACATATTGCCTGTTATTGAAGAAGCTTTTAAACAAAGTGGCGTTTCGAAAAATGAATTAAATGCGGTTGCCTATACTCAATCACCCGGTTTAATTGGATCCCTATTAGTAGGTTCAAGTTTTGCCAAATCGTTTGCGCAAGCACTCCGAATTCCTACAATCGCTGTTAATCATATGCAAGCTCATGTGTTAGCAAATTTAATCAACGATAAAAAACCAAATTTCCCATTTTTGTGTTTAACGGTTTCGGGAGGCCATACTCAAATTGTAAAATGCACCGCTCCTTTAGAAATGGAGATCTTAGGTGAAACAATTGATGACGCTGCCGGAGAAGCCTTTGATAAAGCTGCAAAAATGTTAGGATTGCCTTATCCTGGAGGGCCTTTAATAGACAAATATGCAAAACTTGGGAATCCGAAAGCATTTGCTTTTGCAAAACCCAATATCCCTGATTTCAATTTTAGTTTTTCAGGTGTAAAAACATCTATACTCTATTTTTTACAAAAAGAAAAAGCGAGCAATCCAGCATTTATTGAAGAAAATTTGAATGATTTATGTGCAAGTATACAGCATACTATTATTTCTATTTTAATGAAAAAATTAAATGAAGCAGCTAAGCAAACAGGCATTCGAGATATTTGCATTGCTGGTGGCGTTAGCGCTAATTCTGGATTAAGAAATGCTATCGAAGAATATGGTAAAAAATATCGTTGGAATTATTATATACCAGACTTCCAATATTGCACAGATAATGCTGGAATGATAGCCATAACCGGTTATTATAAATTTTTGGCTGGCGAGTTTGCCGATAATTTTAAAACAGCTTCCGCTAGAAGTCACTTTTAAACCTTTTTTTTCATTATTTTACCTTATTTATTACCCTATAAAGAGTATTTATTTCTTTGTATAAATAGCTTGAAGTAATTTCAGCACTTAATTTTATTAAATGAAAAAAATTATTTTCTTTTTTATTGCTTTGGGTTCCATGTTTTCATCATTTGCTCAAGAGCATACACACACAGATGATATCAATCCGAACATAACTCCTTTTCATGATGCAACTGAATGCATAGACGGGGCAAGTTATTCATTTCTTTTAAAACAAGAAGCTTGGAAACAATTCCTTCAAAAACACACTTCATGGGGCGCTCGATTTAATCGATACACTCAATTGCCACATCGTGCTTTTGGAACTCCTATAACTTTTGCTGGTGGTGGAAACGACGCAGTTGCAAAAGCAAAATCATTTTTACAAAATGAATTAGCAGGGTTTAATATTCCATTAAATGAATTGGTACTTTCACGAAACAGCAATGATGGCAAATACATTCATGTCGAGTTTAAACAAGTGCACGATGGTAAAGAAATTTTATGGAGCAGAGTAATGGTTCGTTTTACTCAAGATTTAAAAATTGCGTTGTTTAGCGTTGATGCACATAGAAACATCAATACATTCAATGCGTCTATTTCTTCTCAAGAGGCAGTTGCATTGGCTGAAAAAGCTATAAATTCTTCGATAGAAAATTCAACTATTGAAAACAAATTAAAGTTATTCCCCTTGCCTTTTCAAGGTGTTTATGAGTTGCACCCAGTTTATTGTGTTACAGTAAATACAAAAGATGATGCAACCACACCCGGTATTTATTTAACCTATGTTGATGCTACTAATGGAAAAATTTTATATCGTCAAAACCAAGTAAAACATATTGGATTTAATATTACTGGGGACATTTTACCTTTAAATACATTTAGCACACCAATTAATATGCCTTTGAAAAATTTAAAAGTAGTAGTGGGTGCTACTACTTATTATTCAGATGCTACTGGATTAGTGAATGTAACGGGCACTAGTGCTGTTAACCCAGCCATTTCATTAGCAGGTAAATATGTAAAAGTAGTTACAGGAAACAATGGTAACACAAATGCAACCTATTCTCCTATTGGTGTAAATAGTGGTGATATTTTAACATACCCTACCAACATTGCTAATTCTTCTTTAAGGCATGTAAATTGCTACTACCATACGAATGAAATACATGATTACATGAAAACAAAGTTTCCTACGTTTACTACAATGGACAATCCATTGACGGCCAAGGTAAATAGAACAGATGGTACATGCAATGCTTTTTATAACGGATCTTCTATTAACTTTTATGAAGATAGCTCAGGGTGTAATGCACTTTCTGAAGTGGGTGATGTTGTTTATCATGAATATGGACATGGAATTAGTAGTAAATTTTGGCAAGCCAATGGAAGCAGTTTTGATAATGGGGGCATGGGAGAAGGATATTCTGATGTTTGGGCTATGTGTATAATAAAAAATCCAATAATAGGCGCTGGTTTTTATATTAACCAACCATCAAGTTTAATAAGACAATACAACACCGCTCCTAAAATTTACCCTACTCATATTGTAGGGGAAGTGCATGCCGATGGTGAAATTATTGCCGGTGCTTGGTGGGATGTTGCTAAAAACTTAGAATTAAACATGCCTCTTTCAAATGCTGTGGATACAATGTCTGATATTTTTGCCAACTCTCAATATGGTTTAGCGACAGGACCCGATGGAACTGAAGGACAAGTTTATTATGATATCTTAATCGATGCGCTATCATATGATGACAATGATAATGACATAACTAACGGAACACCTCATTTTATCGAAATAGTAAAAGCATTTGCTACACATGGTATTTATTTATTAAGCACTACAGAGGTGACAAACAATACAACATCTTTTCACAATGCAAATAATGTAATTCCAATTAATGCAGATGTTATTGCGGATTTCCCTGCTTTACTAGGAGATGTAAAAATGATTTATAGAGAAAAAGGTTTGTCTGCATTAAGCACAATTGTTCTTTCAAAAACTGGCACAAATTACACTGCATCATTCCCTGCAGCAGCAGAAGGGACAATTTATGAATATTATTATACGTTTTCTGACATTATAAGCAGTAGTTTTTCTGGAGCTAGCCCTACAAACGCTAATTTTGATGTAGTTACATTACAAAGAAATATTCCTAATTATTTATTAGTAGGCTTCAATAAATTAATCTACAATCAAGATTTCGAATCTCCATTGAGTAGTAATTTTATCATAGGCAACGTAGCCTCTGACAATGCGACAGCAGGAATATGGGAAGTAAACAATCCCATATCATCAGCTGTGGGTGGCGTTACTGTTCAAACGGGCAAAGATCATACTACAGGTATTGGAAAGTGTGCGGTAACAGACAATGCTAGCAGCTCACAAACCTCAGCTACTACCAATGATGTAGATGGGGGTAGAACCTCATTTATTACTGAAGAAATGGATTTAACTGGCTTAACAAAACCTATAATTTCTTACTGGAGATGGTTTACGAACAGTCAAGGTTTAGAAGCTAGGAAAGATAAATGGAGAGTTTGGTTTTCTTATAACAATAATGGTGCGGGCTGGTCTAATTGGTACAATTTAGAAAGAACTGTTCAACCAGATGTATCTTGGAGACAACAAATTTATTTACCGAATCTTAGTTATGGTAATAAATGGAGATTAATGTTTACTGCCACAGATACTTCACTTTCGACTTTTTTTAATACGAATGCATTAATAGAAGCTGCTGTTGATGATATTCAAGTATTTGACGTAGGTAATTTTCCTGCTGGGATTACTAATGTAAGCAATTTATACTTGTCTATTTATCCAAATCCAGCAAAAAATGAAATCACGATTACATCTAATGAAGAAGGCGATGCTGAATTGACTATTTTAAACACAGTCGGTCAAGCAGTTTATGCATCAAAGTCATATTTTAAAAATAAAAAAACCATTGATTGCACACAATTAACTAACGGTATATACTTTTTAAAATTAGAAATCAATCAAAAGACATCGGTAAAACGAGTAATAATACAAAAATAAAATTTCTAGAAAATTCAAAAAAGAAGCATTTACTAAATAGTAGATGCTTTTTTTTATGACTAATTACATAATTTTAAATTCATTTATTTTCAAAGTAGAACTGAATCTTCTACCTTTGCGTATCTAAAACATATACATTTTTATCATGCATACATTACAAGAAATAGCATCACAAGTTAGAAGAGATATCGTTAGAATGGTTCATGGCGTTCAGAGTGGGCATCCAGGTGGATCTTTAGGATGCGCAGATTACTTGGTGGCGCTTTATTTTAAAATAATGAACCACAATCCTTCCTTCAATATGAATGGAAATAATGAGGATTTATTTTTCTTATCGAATGGACATATTTCTCCATTATTTTACAGTGTTTTAGCAAGAAGTGGCTACTTCCCAGTATCAGAATTAGCTACTTTCAGAAAATTAAATACCCGTTTACAAGGACATCCAGCAACACATGAACATTTACCTGGCGTAAGAATTGCCAGTGGTTCGTTAGGACAAGGTATGAGCGTGGCGATTGGATCTGCTCTAACAAAAAAAATGAACAACGATCGTTCTACAGTATTTTCTCTACACGGAGATGGAGAATTACAAGAAGGTCAAAATTGGGAAGCTATTATGTTTGCAGCCCACAACAAAGTTGACAATTATATTGCTTGCATTGATTTTAATGGTCAACAAATTGATGGTTCAACTAATAATGTTTTAAATTTAGGAAACCTTCGTGTTAAGTTTGAAGCATTTGGATGGGCCGTTTTAGAAATGGATGGAAACAACATGGACGAAATAGTAACCACCCTTGAAAAAGCAAAAACTATGTTAGGGAATGGCAAACCTATATGCATTGTAATGAAAACAGAAATGGGACAAGGAGTTGATTTCATGGTTGGCACACATGAGTGGCATGGCATTGCACCCAATGATGAACAATTAGCAAAAGCCTTGGCTCAATTACCAGAAACCATGGGTGATTATTAAACAACACATGCTCTATAAAATAAAATATTTTTTTTTAGTACTATTAGGATTCATCTTTTTGAATCCTTTTGTTTGTATTTCACAACCAACGGTCAAAAAAACTAGAATTTTATTTTTAATGGATGCTTCTTCAAGCATGTCCTACAGCTGGAATCCATCAAATACTCGATTTCAAGTTGCATCTAATATTTTACTGAATATTATTGATAGCATTTACTCCATTAATAATGAAGTAGAATTTGCAGTGAGAGCTTATGGCACACAATATTCTGCACAAGAAAAAAATTGCTATGACACGAAATTGGAAGTGCCTTTTAATTATCAAAATGTATCGCAAATAAAAACTCGTTTGCAATACATTAGACCTTATGGATTTTCTCCAATAGCCTACAGCTTGCAGCAAGCATCAGAAAATGAATTAAATAATTCTTCTGTTTACGACTATAGTATTATTTTCATTACAGATGGTGGCGAAAGTTGCAATGGTGATATTTGCAATGTTTTTAATAATTTATTGAAAAATAAAATCAGTATCAAACCATATGTTATCGGATTAGACAAAAATGAGAAATTGAAAAACTACTATGAATGTTTAGGCAATTTTATAGAGGTAAATACTGCTGCTGATATTAATGAAGCAATTCAAATGATTGTAAATGCAAATCGAAAAATCATTGAAAAACCTAAACAATTAAAACTCGTTACACAATTTGCGAACACTTCTGTTATTAAAGACACACTCAAAAAAACAACAAAAATTGATAGTATTGTCATCCCGTTAAAAACAGATATTGGTTTATTAAACCTATTCACAAAAAACTATTTGCTACCTAAAACAATCAATGCAAAAATCCAAGGCGACAAAATAAATGCTCAAACAAACAAAGCTATTTTACGGTTCAACATAGAAGAAACAGTTGTAAAATTAGATACCCCTAAAATTCAAAGAGAAAACACACAATTGTCATTTTTAAATAGCGGCATATACCCCATTGCTAAAACGATTTTCAAATTGAAAGTCAATTCCATTTCGTCTACAAACAATAAACCCGCCATGCTAAAATTTAATTGGGAAGAGCCATTAGTAAAAGATACCAATGTCTTTTCTTATTTAAAAATGAACCCCTACACATTCTCTAAATCCAATAAAATAGACTCAAAAGGAGAAAAAATAGCTTTTACAAAAAAAGACAAGGTTACCCTTGCTTTTAATTGGGAAGAACCTGTGATTCGATCTACCGATGTTTTTAATGACCTAAAAGCAACCCCGATTAAATTATTAGCTAATGAAAAAATAACCCCGAAAGGAGTAAAAATATCGACACCGAAAAATAAAAAAGCGACCCTTGCTTTTAATTGGGAAGAACCTGTGATTCGATCTACCGATGTTTTTCCTAGCCTAAAAGCTACGCCGGTTAAATTATTAGCTAATGAAAAAACAACACCGAAAGGAGTAAAAATTTCATCCCCGAAAAATAAAAAAGCAACAC
>Ga0114967_10002720_pt1 | contig 14708 bp, 6 predicted proteins | sample M_130628_MF_Meta_FD_92639 | JGI IMG/M metagenome (GOLD analysis project Ga0114967, IMG submission 92639) | Freshwater microbial communities from Lake Montjoie, Canada to study carbon cycling - M_130628_MF_MetaG | ecosystem: Environmental > Aquatic > Freshwater > Lake | place: Lake Montjoie... | reverse complement strand
TGCTCGCCCATCGGGGCGATTGAGCTGCCCGTAAGCGTGAGTGCAACGCTACGAAGCGAAGCGAAATCGTGCCAGGCCTTGGACGAGTCGCCCAGGATCCACTTGATCTTCTTATCCGTATATCCGATCCCCACCACAAAGTTTTCACGGCTTGAGACAACGATCTGGTTCTGCTGCTTCCAAAAGGTGACGGAGTTATTATGGAACCAATCGCGACCATCGCGAATCCACGGATCGGGATTCTCTCCCGCGCTTCGGATATGCGCACGGAAGATGGCGCTGATATCCCACGAGTCGAGAATGGCACCGCTACCGCTCAGCTCGTAGATGAATGACTCTTCGTTAGGGTTTCCACTGCTATCGTTCCTGTTCACTTCAACCAAGATGCCACGCTTCCCAGGGTCATAGTTGTGGTGCAGCCCCCAGACACCAACGCCGGATAGGTTCACCACGCTCTGGTACGTGCCGTCCATCTCCATGCGGTAGACCGTGCTACCGCTGGCCCAGCCACACCCATCGTCTGCATAGATACCGTTCTCAAACAAGATTGCGCCCTGCGAGCAGAGGCCGGCGGTGCCAGCCCAGCGGACCTCACCGTCAACATCAAGGATGAGTGGTGAGTTACCGCTCATTGAGGTCTTCAACATGATGTAGCTGTAGTCCAGTCGCACGTTTGGATTGCGCGGGGTCAGCACTTCATAGTTGCCAGGAGTGAATCGCTCATCTGCGCCGGTGAATGCAGTGGTTGTAATCGCAGTGCGCAGCGTCACCCTCCGCTGCGCGCTCACCTCAAGCTGCACCTGGTTCGTGCGATCTGGATAGAGCCCATACACGGGCACGGTGATGCTGCTCCCGCTGATGTAGCCGCGCGACTGCAGATACGCCTTGCTGTACGTCCCGCTGATCGCACGGGCCGTAGCGCCTGACTTCGGCGCAATGGTGAACTTGACGCTCTTCAGCCGAGTCACCGCCACGCCATCAATCGCTACGAACGAGATAAATGGCTGCGCGCCTGGCGTGACGCTGCCGATCGTCTCTCCAACAGCTCGTGCAGGGGCGGCCGGAACCAGGAGCGCGCAGAGGATCAGGAGAGTGGTGAGTCGCTTCATCTGCTCCACCTTAGCAAGGGGTGCGACACCACCTCCAAGAGACAGGGAAAAGGCGTACGGTGCCCCCATGAACATCCCGCGCACGCTGAAGGTGGGGATCAACCTCTGGAGCCAGGCCACCAGTTGGCCGAAGTTCCTTGAGGCGGCGCAGCTCGCAGACCAGCTTGGCGCCGACCACCTCTGGACCTGGGATCACCTGCACGCCATTGTTGGCGACCCGCAGCAGGACATCTTTGAGGCGTACATGACGCTCGGCGCATGGGCCTCCGCCACCAAGCAGATCAAGCTCGGCCTGATGGTGGGCGCCAACACCTTCCGCAATCCAGGGATTGTGGCGAAAGCGATCAGCACGTTGGATCACGCATCAAACGGCCGCGCCATCCTTGGCATTGGCGGCGCCTGGTTCGACTACGAACACGAACATCACGGCATCCCGTTCGGCAAGAGCATTGGCGAGCGCCTCACCTGGCTCGACGAATCCGTTGCCGCCATGCGCGGGCTCTTAAACGGCGACACCGTCACCTCCCCCGCAGGTGGCCACTACAACTTCAGCGAACTGACGCACGCACCACTCCCCATCCAGAAGCGCGTGCCAATCATGATCGGCGGCAACGGCCGCACCAAGACGCTCCTCACCCTCGCCAAATATGGCGACATGTGGAACGGCTTCGGCGATCCAGCAACACTCAAGGAGTTGGACGGCGTCCTCAAGGAACACTGCGCAGCCGTTGGTCGGGACGAGAAGGAGATCGCCCGCACCGCCAACATCTGGATGGTGATCCGCGACACAGAGGAAGAGGCCCGCACCGTCTGGGAGGCCCAGGCGAAGCACAACAAGGTGGACGTGAAAGAGATCACCGAACCGAACCGCCCGATGCTCGGCACCCCACAACACGTTGCCACCCAACTGCGCGCTTACATGGATGCCGGCATTGACACCGCCCTCGTTGAGCTCCCCGCCCCCTACGACCACCAGACGATTGAGCGCCTCATGCTCGAGGTCAAGCCCCTCGTTGAGAAGGCAGACTGAGCGCTTGAAGCGCAGCGACTTAACTAAACTTCAGTTACCGCACAGAATAATTGATCAGGGTCTATAGATCGGCAACTGATGGCCAACGCTGAATGATTGCAGCTGCAAGCTGTCGGGCGCGTTTTGTGATTAGCTCTTCATTCCAGTCATCGCTCTCAATGACTTCCCTTACGTGCAGAAGCACAGTCAACTTCTTGACTGCTGCGCGCTTTGTGATCCATTTGCTATTCCCAATAGATGAATTGAGCCTCTTTGTTAAGAGCACAAGGTTGCCTAAGTTATGGATTGCTGCTCGCCTTGCTGCCAACGCAACCTCGTCATCAGATTTAAGCGGCCAATGCTCTTTCCAGCTACTCGGCATCACATGTTCCACGGTGAGTGGCCCTGCGGGGACCCAGTCAGGATCGTTTTTGTTTAGCCGACTCTCCACTGCTCGGAGAAGTGCCGCCACTCGCCGCTGGCCTAGGCTCTTGTACGCGGGGGCAGTCTCCAGATATTTCAATAGTGCTTTGTCGGTCGGATCTTCCATCGTCGCGACACCTTCCTTGCCAAGGATGAACTTCTGAAGGATGTCTGCCTGATCCCCGCGCTTTCTGAGTTGCTCAAGAATCAGCAGGGCGGTTTTATTGATGTTCTTAGTTGTAAGACCGGATGCTGTGCGTCGCACTACCCAGGAGTCAAGGATCCGTGCGCAACGTTCACGCACATCATCTTCAATGTTGATCTCTGGCCCGAAAAGCCAAAGGAGTGCGGAGTAGAGTGGATTCGCCTCAAAGTCCCACACGCTCTTGACTAGCCGCTGACTTGATTGGTGACCCTGGATTGGCTTCGGCTCGTCTACCCAGGCAAGCAACTTTCTGTATGTCGCTGCGTATGCAGCGAGATCCTTCACAGCGTCGCTGGGTTTGATCTTTGCCGTATCAAGGTATGACCGATAGGTCTTAAAAAGTTGCGAAGAGACTACGTCGCTCTTGATTTTCATAGCAAGGTATCGCGTCATGAAGAGGTCAATTCGAGGAACCTCTAGGCGCCCTACAGTGACTCCCTTACGCCAGTATTCATCTTCAAGTGGGCGCCAATCTTTTTCATAAATTTTCTGGGCATCTTCGCCTTCCGTTTCTGCTTTGCGTAATAGGTAGTTCTTTACGAGATCGGCTGCAAGCAAGGGTGCGCCACGGTCATTGAGGGTTTCAAAGATGATCTGTGGGTCTTCACGCCCCTCGAGCTGAATGAGGACAACGGAGATGCATCTGCTGACCACTTTATGCAGCAGATTTAGCCGCGTGCCCGGTTTGATTGAATCAACTTCCCCTTCCGCAAGCCAGTCGTTAATGCTCTGCTGGAAGAATAGGAACGCCTGGGAAATCCGCTCGTTCTCAACCAGCTGGAGGCTTCCGGTGCCCTGATCCATGACTGCCCTGAACGCAGGCTCATCTAGGCGAGTAGGCCGAACTTTGATGTTGAGTTCGGCGCTTTCGGCTCGCTTGTTGAACAAAAGGTCAAGGTACTCTGCAGCAAGATCCTCCTGTCCGTGTTTGAGCGATACGAGCTGGGCCGCTTTGATTACAAGGGAAAGGGTCGTAAGACGCTGCTGTCCGTCAATGATCCAGTGGCGATTAGTTGTAACAATTTTGTTGCTTTCTGACTGGAGAACAATCGCTCCAATAAAGTGGTTTGAAGGGTCATTTGCTGTTGTGTCATCTTCGAGTCGCGCTGCCGCACCAGTGAGGTCCTGCCAAAGCGGTTCCCACTGATCCTCCTCGTTCCACACATAGGGCCGTTGATATGGCGGGACTGCGTATTGGACTTTGCCCTCTAGAAGCGACTGGAGATCTGTTGCGTCGGCCTTCACGCGTGGACACTCCATTGAACAATTGACGCCGTCGTGCCGCCCATGTAGCCCACGGCGGTCTCCACCACCCCTGGCGTCTGCCAGAAGCGTCGCTCCGCCCCCCAGAAGCACCCCGTTGCGAAGTAGCCCGTCTCAATCATGGGTGCATCGTGCCATAACCCCTCGTGAGCGTCACGGCTCATCCGGCCACGCGGTCGTGGAGCGGCTTGGGCTTCAAGTGAACCCATCGTTGAGGCGCTTTGGTAAACGAGAACTAGCGGAATTCGGACTTATCTGCTTTTAGTTCGACTGCGTTCTGCGAGACAGTCTTCAGCACCTTTTCGGAAAAGCCGTTAGGAGAGTCCACGGAGATTTCTACAGTGACTTGCACTGAAGCCCCGGCTGTTCCCGCAAGGTGAGGTAGTAGTTCTTGGCCGATATCTAAAGCTAATCGCGAGAAGCTATCGGCAGAGACGTTAAAGCTTGCACGGTAAGCTTGATTTACTGGTGCGGCGAGCTTGGCGACTGAGGCATCTTGAGCCTGCGTTGGCACAGTCTTATCCGGGATCGGAATCTGCAACAGCTCTCTCGCAATATCTGGCTGGAGCAAAAACCCAGTATGTCGGTCGACGATCGTGCCTACGCCATGCATGACACCATGCCATTGGCTAGTTTTCTCATTCCACCCTGCAGCGTAGCCAAGACCTGAATCTAGTAGCAAACTAGAAACGCAGTCGTTCACTGCCGCTGCAAGAACTGATTGGTCGCGAACGCGTGGCATGTAAGGAAACCGTGTAAACGTTTCCTGGAGCGTGCTTATTTTGATTCCGCCACTCTCGTTCCATAAGCCCTTTAATCGCTCTTCTTGCAGTAGGAGCTGAAGACGTGATCCAGAGAATTTTACAAGTAGACGTTCAGTCTCAGCCAGCTTCTTCCCAACTCGCACAAATAGATCCGATCCTCCCATCAACCGAATTTCATTCAAGGCGATCCCGGGGGAATCACTCGTCTGTGCAGGATCTAACGCCCAGATATATGCGTCGTTGATTGCCGAGGTTAGAGACCGTGCCCAGGTTTCTCGCTGAGCCTGGGATGTGCGAATCTGAGCCGCGTCGAGCACCAGGATACGATCGTCAGCCTGCTGGCATACCCACTGCCAAGCCAGTAGCCATCCAGCCGCTTCGCGGGCTTCTACAAGGCGAGCTTCGTCCGCGGCTAGAAACACCAATGTGTTCCGATTCTGTCTCGGCCCGCCAGATCTTTCCTTGAGAATGCCCGCCGCTAGCTTGTGGGCACCTTCTTCTTTCCCTGCAACCCGAACGCATTCGGGCCCCAGTACTACGAGACCGACAGAATCTTCTTCAGGAACTTCAGTTCCATTAGTAGGCGAGATGTGGACCCGCCCAAAGTATTCTCGCCAAAGCCCAGCAGAGGTTAGATTCTGTTCTAGTTGACGAACAATTTCTGCATTCAGCTCGTCAGGAGGGATCGCAGATTTACGCTGCTCAGCTGTGCGGTTCACCGTAGGTTGCAATGCGAACCAGTATCTCGCTTGATCGCTGTAGAGATGCGATGCAGTACGTGCCAGCCTACTGAGCGCTCCTGCAAATTCTGACGGCTTTTCGTTCGGCAACATGCAGCTTAGGGCGATCTGCTTTGCTTCGAGTCCGCGGTTCGGCGCGTCTCCCGCAGGTGCAGACCCAAGAAAGATTGCGCGTGCGACGCGCCGAGTCATGAAAGTGCGTCCATAAATTGCATTGGCTTCGTCTATAAGGGCAGCGGCTGAACCTTCGCCTTCAATGTCCGAGCTAACCACTGGATCCCAGGCGGTAGTCAAGTAACGATTAAGGTCTGCTCTAACCTGTGGCTCATCAAGCGGAACGGTCCCAGTGAGAATCATGGGGCTTGCGTCTTGGCGGCGCCACAGTTCATGGACGACTTTGGCTAACAGCCTCAAGACACCACGGGTGCGTTGGAACTTTTCAATCGAAGACCAGTCTTGATAAAGCCGTTCAAACAGCTCCGGATGAATCGGGTATGACCGCTCCATGCTTTCGCGATAATTCGCCGACTTCAGTACGTCTGGTAGCTCACCTTCATGTTTTCGATAGGCGGCAAGAAATGCGCCGATCACCGCGTCTCTGGCCGCAACTCCTTCAGAATTTAGGGGCTCAAATAGCCGCCGGCGAACAATCTCAAAGGACTCATATGCGTCGGCTGGCTTCCATGGAGACGCAATGCGCTGTACAGTTTTTGTAACAACTGCGTCAATCTCATTTCGTCGGAGCACAGCTGCGATTTCATCCATGGCGCCTTGCGCCGCAGCACTCCCCGTTTCTGTTGAACTTGATGGGAGAGAAAACACAACGAGAGCGCCATCGACTTCAGACGCTGATTCAGTCAGCTGCTGGATAAAACTAACATTCGCCTCAAGGGTGCCCGCTACAAGTGTTAAAGCATTTGGCTCGCCATTCCGCCGCAGCTGACGCGCAAACGTTACAAACTCATCAATAAGGATCAGTGAGCTGGCGCCACTGTTCGCGTTAAGCCGAAGTACTTCGCTGAACAGTCCAGAGCCTGGTGCTGTTCCTGTCTCATCGCTGGCGGAAACAAGCGCATACCCAGCGGGTCCTGCAAGTTGATACGCAAGGTCCCCCCACACTGTGCGAACCTTCGTGCCGTCTGCCATTGTGCGAATTTCTGCTGGGCCAACTTGATTTCCAACAAAAACGGCGCGCTTAATGGTTGGTAACTCCTGAATGTTTTCATCAGACAGCAGCTCCGCAAGAGAAGGGATCTGCTTCAAGTTATGCGCGCCTGCAAGGTGGTAAAGGGAGAGCAGCGAGTGCGTCTTTCCGCCGCCAAAGTTTGTTTGGAGATCAACCACGGGGTCACCTTTTCCAGTCCGTGCAAGCCGATGTGCTGCTGTGCTGATGAGCGCACGTAGCCCAGCGGTCAGATATGTTCGGTCATAAAAAACAGATGGGTCGCGATACTCAATGGGACCGCGCCCGGCATGCACGACAGATAGATCGGCAGCGAAAGACGCGTCGCTGTGTCGATCTTCACGAACATCCTCGCGTGGTAAAACGACCTGCCACCACGGCTTGAGCCCATTTCCGGCGTCAGGCGTCAGTCCGAGTGTCGCCTCGCCCTTTCGCGCTTGACCGCGACGCTTCTCATCAGCCACCTGGCGAATGAGTTCGTCCCACAGGTCCCCGATAGAGTTTGCTTGTTCCGTTGAGCCGAATGTTTCAAGTAAGTCGCGCATGAACTGTAAGACTTGCAGCACTTCGGTGGAAGTAAATTTCTGTTTATGCGCCCACGTATTTCGTGCCTGTTTTATCTCGAATGCTCTCGTCTTGTCACTGTAATCAAGGATGCCTTCAAAAGCTGCTTTAAAGTAGGAGCCGTCGGTAATACACGTGAGAAGGAAGGACGGATCGTTCACTGCTTGATTTGGCCCGCCAAAGTCTCTGTGGTATCGATCATTCTGCCGCAACACGGACTCGACCCAGTCGGGTCCGAGCAGGGCGCCCATACGATCCCCAACAGGTTTCAATAGACCGTCTGCTAACTGGTCCAACCCTTTATCTACGTAGTTTGCTAGTGGCTGCGACAATTATTTACCTCCCATATCAAGCTCCATTTGGGCGCTCTTACTATCCGCTACGGATCGAAGGTCTGCCCAAGATTGTCCGATTGCGTTATACGCGAGTGCTTCTTGATGCCATGCACGTACGCGACATATATCAAACATGCGATATGACAGTTCTTTAGCTTGTTCAAGCAGTGCAGGGGACAGCGCGGATGCCAAAGCAAGAGCTTCAGCTTCACTTCCGCCGTTTGCTCGACCTACTGGGTTACCTTTTGGGAGTAGACACGCGATGAGATGGTGTAGTACTTCCCAACTGGTTATTCGCGAGTCTAGGCGAGGGTCCCATTCTTTCGGCAACCTGTCGCCAACCAAAAGTTGCACTTTTCCTCCTTTTGAACTGATCACCCCGGAACGCTCAAGCTCAGGAACATTCAGTCCGTTTGCATTTGCCAGCATCTGGGCATCTCCGTAGACACCTTCCGCTAAGCCCTTCTCTTCAAACCACCGCACACACCATCTCGTTTGCTGGTCAAACATCGCGTCGCCCTTACCGGCTACTTCGGATACAGATTTGTTAATCAAGTCCAAGGCTGTTCGCATTGACATTTTCCGACCGTCAGATTCAAGTACTTTTGAATAACGCGTGAAAATGGCCATCCCGGGCCCTATCGCGGCCTGACTAAGATCTAAGGCCCCCAGGTCTCCATCTTTTAGCCGTTCAATTGCATGACTTAACTCGCTTTTCAAGCCCAGCGCAAAGTCTCCTCGAGTTCCGACGGGAGCCTTTTCTGGACGTGGCCGACAAACAAGAAGAATGCATGCCGCGAGAGCGCTGGCGTTAGTAGATATCGCTCGGCCGAGTGCTTCAGACCTCAAGGGATATGTCATCACAATTTGCAACCCAGCATCAACAATGCTTTGTAAAATTGTCTCCCAGCCGGAAGATCCAACTTCTTTATTTCCATCCTCGTCGTCACTTTCATCGGTATCGTTGTAAGCATAATATATTGAAAGTGGTAAATTCGGGTCCGATATAGTCCGCAAGTGATGCAACGCTTCAGTGAGTCCATCCTCAAAGAACTGTTTAGCTTTTCCTTCATCGCCGTTATGGCGATCCTTTGCCATAATGAGCTCTTCAGCTTTCGGACAGCTAATTGTGGCAAACGTTTCAGGATCAATATCCCTTATTGACTCGCGCATCCATACGTAAAAGAAATCAGCAAGCTCAGAATAGGAAATATTGTCGTAGTATGGCGGATCAGTGACGACCAAAGGTCGCGTTGTGGCGCTCCAAACTAAGCGTGTTGCGTCGGCCTGGCGCGCACTGCCAGTCTTGGTGCTAGGAGTTCGTTCTATTACCTCGACCGTTCTCCCTAATTTTTGCAGGAAATTTGCACCGCCCTTACCGAAGATTGATCCTTCGGCATAGTTCCAGTTCATGATCACGGCCTGACGCGCAAAGAGGTGCCCCATTGCCGGAATATCTGGAGACCATCCGATAACATTGCAGCTCCAATCCGCGAGATTGCTCACGGTTAGGTGAATGTACGTCCGTATTAGCTGAGCGTACGCATGTGCGCCATTGCCCTCATTGGCTATTCCAACGCGGTTTTGTGCAATCCCGACATTAATTGCATTTTGTTCAATCACGCGTTCCGTTGATTTTGTTACGTCATGCAATGTTGTTAGCGCCAACAGTTGACGGGGCGTGTACAGCGACGCCCAGGTTTTCATGCCGTACAGCGGGGTCTTGAAATCTCGCGTGTTATCTGGGATGTCACCGCGTGGATTCCAGGCTGCTGACGGAACGTTAAGCGCGGCTTCTTCGTGTTCTCGAGTTGCCTGGTGAAAAACCCATGCATAGCCATCGCCCGCGGCTATGGCCATCAGCCTAGATTTCATGCTCCCTGCGATGCCTTGGCTTCTAATCCACCCGAAATCTATCGGCGTAGCGCACATTAAGCATGCGCCGCCTTTTCTTCCATTAAATGAAGGGGGCGGAGCCTTCCCATCTAGGTGTACGGCAAAATCTATAGTTTTGGCTGTTCTATCAATGACTGGGCGGATGTGCGCGCCAGAGCGCACTGATAAATTCCAGTTTTTCACCAGTGGAGTTTGCGTTCCACATGCTGGATTTGGGCATGGAACAGTGCGGGCCCACATAAACACTCCTGGCTCAATATCTTTACCGAGTGCATCTTGGACTGGCGGATAGTATGCGCCAATTAGATTCTTTGATTCTGTGTTTATGTCTTCAGCGTACGCGAGAACGTCAGCGGCAAGGTTACCGAACGGGGTCGTTGCAGCGAGTTTGCCGGCATTCCGCGGGTGCACAGCGGGCGCGTTTGCAAATCTCTGTGGCCATTCAATAAGCATGTGCTGTATTGTCACCGCGAGCGGGTTCAAATCGGATGCATGAGCAGACATCCCTAGCCGCAAAGCCTCCAGAGGTATTGCTCCAGATCCGGCAAAGGGATCGATAAATGGGGGAAGCGCGCCCCCGCAATCTTCTTCTGCGATCTGTTTGGCTTCAGCCCAAAGAGGAGCATCTGTGGTGGATTCCCAGAGAATCAATCGTCGAAGTATGTCAAAGCGACGCAATCTTTCCTTCTTCTGTAGGTCGCTGGATGGGTACTTGTCAGGGTGGGAAGACGGGTCATCCACGAGGGATGACCATATTGCAGCGCGGGCCGTTGCGATAGACCGCTGGGCCCAGTACTTGTGAAGAGTTGTGGGGTATCCAGTTTTAGGTCTACCTGTTTTTTGTTTAACGGACTCGCGATTGATATCCTCAAGTGGAAGCGCTACCTCAATGAGCTTCTTCTTGTACGTGCTCACAGCGGTACCTCCTCCCATTGGAACGAACTTGTCGTGAATACGGCTTGGGTCATTCCGAACAGAACTTTCTCCGTTATCGGAGCCTTAGCGTAGCGCAGCCGGACTACCGTTTCACCCTCAACGTCGGCGAGGGCTAGCCAGAAGCGGTCTTGCTCATTGAGGCATGTGAGCATCTCATTGCGGGTGAGGATGAAATCACCAGCCCCGGCTACCCGTCCCTTAACTTCAATGAAGCGGTGACCATCGCTCAGGCCGGTGCTGGCATAAACGTCATATCCGCGCTTTTCCGCCCCTACATCTTGCACAACTGTCATCCCGAGCCTCTCGCGCTCGTATCTCATGACAGCCTCAACCGCAAGACGCTCTGTCCTCAAACGAGCAGCTACATCTTGGCTGATCTGCTGTTCAGAAGCGCCCTGCAGCAATGAGGCGGGAATGACTAATGCAGCGCCCAGTAACCGCGGATTTGTTGGGACAAGGTTTCTCTCTAGCGCTAGTTCTTCAAGGCGATCTTTCAAGCGTTGCTCAAAATCATCCGCGCGGGATGCTGCGTTACCAGCACTCAGCTTAGTCTTCTTGCCGCGCAGCTCATCAGCCTTCAGCTCTTCGGCTCGGTTTCTCCACCACGCGATCAAGAAGATCAGTCGCTCTCGTACTGCGGCGGAGATGCGATCAATGCGTGGCTCTACTCTTGCTCGCACCTCATCAAGATGCGGCTTCGTAATGGCCGAGAGGGCGTACGTGGTTACCATTTCGGCAATGTTTGCGGTGTCAATCCAGGCAAGCTGATTGGAAGCCTGTATCTTTGCGCGTTCTTCCTCGGACGCTGGGGTTAGATCCAGATGTGGTGCCTGTCCCTCCGGTGCAAATGTCCCATCTTTTCTCAGTGAAACAAATGCTAGACGCCGCGAAACAGTGCGCTGGCCTCCATGTTCGTCAATTGCAGAGGAGTTAATCATGTCGTCGAGATAAAGCAAAACACGTGGCTCTGTAACAAGCGGCGAATGATCAATCAGCACGGCTCCTTGGGCAAGGGCTGAGCGGGCACGCTCGAGCGTCAGGTCAATGGTCGCTGCAAGCAGTGGGTGCCCAGGTGACACAAACTCGGCAAGTGGCGGACCGAGAGTGAGCCCCTTTTCAAAACAGACACGCTCGTACTTGCTCGCAGTCCCTCGCACTGGGTCCAAGTGTTTCGCACGACTCCGAACCTCTGATGGCACCGCTTGTAGTTCGTACCGTCCCGGCTCCCGCTTGCCAATATCGCCACCGAGTCGGACATAAGCGTCAAGCCAGAATGACTCAATGAAGTTAGGTTGGAGGCGCTGTGCGTGCGCCTTTTCCATTTCTGCTCTTACCCTTGCAACCATCTCACCTGTAAGAGCGTCATCACCAAGTGCATTCGCATTTAGAATCTCTTGCAGGCGATTAGCGTCTACTCCACCTTCAACCTGCTGGAACAGACGCGCGCGCACTACGGGGTCTTCTGCATAGAGAATCGCATCCACCATAATTTCTCGGAGAGTCTTGCCGTCGAATTCTAGTTGGCCAAGCACATCAAACACCTGCCCACCAAGTGCTTGGCGCGCCTCTTCAAGCTTCAGAAGGAGCCGCTGGTATACATCCCCCTCCCGCGTGTCCTTCGCTAAAAGATTCCAGAGGTAACACACTTCAGTCTGGCCAATTCGGTGAATGCGGCCGAACCGCTGCTCGAGCCGATTTGGATTCCATGGAAGGTCATAGTTGATCATCAAATGCGCGACTTGAAGGTTGATACCTTCGCCCGCAGCATCGGTTGCCAACAGAATGAGCGCGCTCGGATCATTCTTGAATCTGTGCTCCGCGGACCGGCGCTTATCTCGTCCCATGGCCCCATGGATCGCGACGATACTAGATGGATCTCCTAGCAACTTCCCAAGTTTGCGCTCAAGGTAGTTAAGCGTATCGCGATGCTCTGTAAAGATAACGATCTTCTTCCGGCGGCGTTGGGAGTCTTGGAACTCTGGGGACTCCTGAATGAGCTTGCTAAGGTCAACCCACTTTGAGTCAACTCCTGATCTGCAGAGAGAGTCGGCTTGCTGACCTAAGACACGTAGAATATCTATCTCGGCTGCCAGTTCGGGGAGCGTCGCGGCTGCTGTCGCAAAGTCAATTACTTCATCTTCGAACTGTTCTCCTTCTGCTGTGCCGTCATCATCTTCAAAGTCCTCAATGTCAGCGATCGTGGTGTCCGATTTGTCAAATGCCACTGTTCGATCGCCATCGTCGACGATAGCTCGCAACTCATCCAACTTCGTCTCTAGGCGATCCGCACGCCTTACCAGCGAGTTCCTGATTGCTTCCGGACTGGACGCAAGCCGCCGCTGCAGCACCTGAAGTGCAAACCCAACAACTACACCACGGCGGCGCTCGCCAGAAGCCTTCAGCTTTTCAGCACGATTCATCTGCTCTCGAACATACGCCGTTACAGCTTCGTATAGCTCTCGCTCTGTGGCGCTCAGCTCATACCCTACCGAGGATGCACGGCGCTCAGGAAACAGTGGGGTGCCATCAAATTTCACTAGTTTCTCTTTGACCATCCTCCGCATAAGGTCAGCAGCGTCAGGAGTGGGTGCCGTAGCACCTCGTTTGGTGTTCCGATGGATGGCGAATCGTTCAGAGTCTATGAGTGACATAAATATTTCAAAGTCTGCCTGTTTGCCGTTATGCGGCGTCGCTGTAAGAAGTAAGAAGTGGCGGGTTCGCTCGGCTAGCTTTTCACCGAGTTCTCTTAGCTGAGTGCGCTTTACCTCTTCACCCTCAAGGTGGGCAGACATTTTGTGTGCCTCATCAACAATGATGAGATCCCATGGCTCGGCACGTTCCATCTGCTCTATGAGCGTCTCGCTGCGACTGAACATATGAACGCGAACAATCAGGTTCTCGTGGTCGTCAAACACATTCCCGGACGGAGAGGCGTCAACTGCCGATGAATTCAATATTGGAAACTTCAAACTGAACTTCTCACGAAGCTCCGTCTGCCACTGTTCGACCAAGCTGCCTGGTGTCACGATGAGACAGCGCTTGAGATCGCCTCTGACTTGTAGCTCCTTAATCAAGAGGCCTGACATGATTGTTTTACCTGCGCCAGGATCGTCTGCCAGCAAGAATCTGAGTGGTTGGCGTGGCAACATCTCTTCGTAGACAGCAGTTATCTGGTGCGGGAGAGGTTCGATCATTGAAGTCGACACCGCAAGGTAGGGGTCATAGAGATGCGCAAGGCTAATGCGTTTAGCTTCAACCCCTAGGCGAAACATATTTGGGTCCCCCTTGAAGCTCCACGGGACCTCGTCGCTCGCCAGGTCGTAGTTGTTGAAATCAGTCTCAAAAATGGCGTGGGTTTTGGACAGACCAGTGGGCAGGATGTACGAGACTTGATGCAGCCCAGCTGCAAGCGTTGTTAGGCTTTGAATAGTGACAACGACGTTCGGCTGAAGGCCTTTGACGCGCGCGCCTGGCTTCAGATCAAGAAGTGTGACACTCATAATTGGCGCGTGCTCTCGTATCGCATCACTTCAACACCAGTTAAGCCGACTGCACTGATAAAGACGGCATCCTATTCATTATTCTTTTTAGCCCACTCAATTGCGCCAGCGGTAAGCGCCGCAACCAAAGCAGGGGTTGCGGCGTAACTGCGCTGATCGGCGTTGATGTGCACCCCGGCTTTAACGAGTGCGTTTGCAGCTTTAGGCGCACGTGCCTTGATCGGGGTAATCGTGATGTTCACAGCGCCGTTCGCCTGAATGTTGCATAGGCCGTCGCTTGACTTTGCCTTGCCTTTATCGAGGAATCGAACCATGAGCGTTGGGCGCGACTTCTTCTCTGTTGGTGCCCAACTGCGCAGGAAGATTCGGCCGCCCTTGACCAGGCTCACGAAGGAGAAGTGCTCCACAAGGCTGAGTGCCATGTCTGAACCCTTGTTCGCCTTGCGGGACTCGAGAAGCTCAACGAAGCTCTTCCCATCGTCATTGACCCCTTCGCGCAGGAGGCTCGGGGCTGGTGTTGCCGCTCGCTTCTTCTTGATCGCCGTCGTGGTTTTGACAGCCTTCACGGTCGCCCGCTTTGCTCCCTTTACGCTCCGCTTCGCCTTCGCCATAGGGCCTCCTCCTGACCTGCTTCAGGGCGGTACTCGCCCCGTACGTGGCTGATGGTAGAGCCTGACGTTACTTCAGGACTGTGTCAGTTACATGGCACGTTGAGGGGGTACCGTTAGCCCGCTTGAGCACGAACACCGCAGGAGGGGGCATGGAACTCGGTCAGGGGGAG
>Ga0114967_10002719_pt1 | contig 14711 bp, 7 predicted proteins | sample M_130628_MF_Meta_FD_92639 | JGI IMG/M metagenome (GOLD analysis project Ga0114967, IMG submission 92639) | Freshwater microbial communities from Lake Montjoie, Canada to study carbon cycling - M_130628_MF_MetaG | ecosystem: Environmental > Aquatic > Freshwater > Lake | place: Lake Montjoie... | reverse complement strand
GCGAAAAAGCTAGTGATGGCAAAGCAGCGGCAAAACCTTCAAACGTAGCATAAAAATGGAAATTGGATCGAGTAACTTCATTAGCGTAAAAGTCCTTACCTACAAAATAACAAGCAAAATCTGCCTTGGTAGCCAAATAATCAACGATAGCTTTATGCTCGGCCCTACTTTCATTTCCTAGCTCATACATATCGCCAATGATAACCGCCTTGTCTGGCTTGTCTAATTGGATGAAATTCTCTAGTGCCACACGCATACTGCTCGGATTGGCATTATAAGCATCTAATATAATTTCATTCGTTCCTTTCTGCAATAACTGCGATCTATTATTTTCAGGAATATAAGATTCTACAGCCTCTTTAATTTGATGTAAAGAAACGCCAAAGTGGGTTCCAATAGCAATTGCCGCATTAATGTTATTAGCGTTATAAAGGCCTATTAAATGCGAATTTATGGTTAGACCACCTACCTGCACGGAAACAAAGGGATTAGCACTACAATGGTTTACCATTACCGCTGCTCCATCCGCATTTTGACTAAAAGTAAACCGTGTTAATGAAGAAGTTTTACTGACTTGTATGGGGTCGTCTAAATTTACAAAAGCCATTTTTTGCTGCGCCTCTAAATAGGTATACATCTCGCTCTTGCCCTTAATAACCCCTTCTACACCTCCAAATCCTTCTAAATGGGCTTTACCAAAATTCGTAATATAGCCGTAATCCGGTTTGGCTATGGCACATAAAAACGCAATTTCTTTTTGATGGTTAGCTCCCATCTCTACAATACCTATTTCCGTCTCTTTGGTAAACGATAACAACGTCAAGGGTACGCCAATATGGTTGTTTAAATTACCTACCGTGGCTTTCACAATATACTTCTTTGAAAGCACTACGTTAATCAATTCCTTCGTAGTAGTTTTTCCATTACTTCCCGTTAACGCAACGATGGGCAGCTTCAAATAATCCCTGTGGTATTGCGCCAATTCTTGCAATGTTTTCAAACTATCTTCTACTACGATCGTACGCGAATCGATAAAAAAGGAAGCATTGTCTATAACGACATAACGTGCCCCTTTAGCCAAAGCTTCTTCCGCAAAAGTATTAGCGTCAAATCGATCTCCTTTCAACGCCACAAAAAAAGTATCCTGTTCTATTCTTCTAGTATCAATAGAAACCGACGTGCACGTTAAAAATAAGTCATGAATATTCTCAATGGTCATGGTCATGGTATTAAATAAAAAAGCCCTTAAAATTAGGGCTTTTATGGTAGTATCATATCAACTAAGGATTAGTTTCTTGCTCTTTTCTTTTTGTCGGCCTTCGGACCTACTCTAGACATAGCACATCTAAATCCTATATAATCAGTAGCAATATCTTGCGGGAAGTATCTTCTTTGCGCCGGATCTAACCAATACGCTCTATCTCTCCATGAACCTCCTTTAAATACTCTAACATCGTCGTTTACTAAAGTCGTTCTTTTGTTGGACTTGTCGTATTTTCTAACCATGTTTCCTAAACTGTCCGCAGATACATTGTGTTTCGGCGAATCGTACATTCTTTGACTGTCTGGGGTATTTCCCTTCTCATCACCATCCTCTGAATCACCAAATTTAAAATATCTTGTAGACTGCTTATCACCATCACGGTAATTTCTGTTATCCGACTTACTAAAGTTTTGTCTTAAATACGTTTCTTTCTCATCCACCGGTACCTGAGCAATTTGCCCCGGAAGGTTTCTTGAAACAATCTTACCATTCGGTAATGTATCAAATATCTGAGTTTCTCCGGTAACCAATTCTACCTTGCCATCTTCTCCAATTTTGTTTTTCATGTAAACGTTTCCTCTGAAGTAGTTGAAGTCATTCGCCTCATCATCAACAATAGGTCGGTAAACATCCGCTACCCATTCCGCAACGTTACCCGCCATATCATACAATCCAAAATCATTTGGTGGGTACGATTTAACTTTATTCGTGATATCAGCACCGTCATCAGACCATCCTGCAAGTCCACCATAATCTCCTTTACCTTGTTTGAAGTTAGCCAATTGGTCTCCTCTAACTTGTCTCTTTCCTGATCGCGTGTAATCGCCAGACCATGGATATTTCTTTTGTCCTTTATAAGAGTTGTACTCTCTTTGTCCTACGTCAGCTGCAGCGGCATATTCCCACTCAGCCTCAGTTGGCAATCTATATTCTGGTAAAATCAAACCTGAACTTCTCTGTGCATACACGTTTCTAGGGCTATTTCCTTGTGTATTCGTTCCTCCTCCTGCAGCAGCTTTAGGTGCAGCGCCTGGTTTCTGACCTTTCTTTAATACAATTTTGTCGTCACCGCCCATTGCAGTAGACGGAGAAGCCAAGTACGCCTCAGTACTGAATACTTTTTCAGCAGCAGCATCGGTTACTTTCGCATCTTTCTTTAAAAAACGTTGGTCTTCAAGAATTTTCTCGTTCACACGGTCCGTTCTCCATTTAGCAAACTCAGTGGCTTGAATCCAGTTTACTCCTACTACAGGATATTCTGCATAAGCAGGATGTCTTAAGTAGTTGTTGGTCATCGTTTCATTATAACCTAAACGATTTCTCCAAACCAATGTATCGGGTGATGCCCCTTCGTAGATGTTTTTGTAATTGTCTTGATCCGGCGGAAAAACACGCTTCAACCAATCTAAATATTCCATGTACATCATGTTGGTAACTTCCGTTTCGTCCATGTAAAAAGACATAACGTGCTGCTGATTTGGAGTATTGTTCCAATCGTGCATTACGTCATCCTGAACTTTACCCATGGTAAATGTTCCGCCTTCAACCATAACCAAACCTGGACCCGTAGCCTGCTTCTTAAATTTCGAAGCATATTGGAATCCACCTTTCTTGTCGTTGATTTTCCAACCGGTAGCTTTGGAACCGCCCTTTGAATCGGACTTTTTACTACAACTGGTAAAACCAACCATTATCACTAAGGATAGCAATAATTTTACAGCAATAATTTTGTTTACTTTCATACTCTTAGTAGGTAATAATTTTCGTGCCGCAATATAAGAATTAAGGATTAAATTGCAACATATTTTTTAAATTAATCCAAAATCGTCTTTTCAGCCGTTTCATAGTTAATAACGCAAATTTAAAAGTTTTATTGTATTTTGTTCGAAAAAAAAGTTTTTTTGCGCTAGAAATACTATTTTGGACAAAAATCCGTTTACTAGTTGTATATGAAAAAGATCCTTTCCTTTCTCCTTCTGTTATGCAGCGGATTGATTGCTATTGCTCAAGAGCAAGGCAGTGTGGCCGTGCATTGGACCGACAAAAAAGAATTCCAATACGGCAATTATGCATTCAACATTCCGCAATTCAACATCGAAAATTATTTATTTGATGCCTACAGCCGAAAACTAGATTTTTCAATGCCAATCAAATTAAATTTCGAAGCTAATGAAAATGCGCTGCAAGTGACAAACATGGTATTCGAACCCATAGCCGAAAACCAATTAGGCGACCTGTCGATAAAAGAAATTCCTACTACGTTTAAATATGTGTTCAAAACCGGTGCTGCTAGGGACCAATTTTATGGCCAAATCCTTTTAACTCCGATCGTAAGAGAAGGAAACGGATTCAAAAAATTAATTTCCTTCAATTATTCCCTTGCACCAAACCAAACCAATAAATCCAACACCCCAAGTAACAACACGGCTCCTCTAGGCAACTCCGTCCTGAACACGGGAAGTTGGTACCGCTTTTATGTCCAAAAATCAGGGGTGTACAAACTTTCTAAAAGTTTCCTACAAAGCTTAGGTCTTACTACCAATGTAGATCCGAAAAAAATTAAAATTTACGGGAACGGAGGCAAGATGGCTCCCCTGCTAAACAGCACCTATTACCCTATGGACTTAGCCGAAAACGCTATCCAAGTCGTAGGCGAAGAAGACGGCGAATTCAACGATCAAGATTACATCCTGTTCTACGCAGAGGGCATGGACAATTGGAACACGGAATACCGAAGCCATTTAAACATCTACGCCGATAAGTCATATTACTATGTGACGGCACAAGGCGATGATGGAAAAAGAATAGCGGATATGGAACAACCCACCGACGCTGCGACGACAACGATACCCACGTATGACGATTATCAATTCCACGAAATAGACAATGTTAACATCGGTAAACTAGGCCGAATTTGGTTTGGCGAACAGTTTAGTATCGATGCCGAACAAGAGTTTAAATTCAACTTTCCCAACATCATTACGGCCAACCCTATCGAAGTTTCAACCCACGCGGCAATAGTTGCTTTTACGCCAACAACGTTTAAAATTGAAGCCAATAACCAAGTAATCGGAACCATGTCATTTGGAGCAATGGCGACTAACGGTAGCGCAACCTCACTCGAGCAAACGTTGACCAACACCACTACAGTAAGTTCAGCCGACATCAACGTTAAAGCGACTTTTAACAACAATGGCGTACCAAATTCAAAGGGCTACCTTGACTACATCACCATCAAGGCCAAAAGCACCTTAAAAGGCAACGGCAAACAATACAGGTTCCAATACAATGACGCTAGCACCCTATTAGGCGTCGGCGAATACCAAGTATCAAATGCAGCCAACATTACGCAAGTTTGGGATATTACCGACCTCTACAACGTAACCAAAGCGGTAAACGCCAATCAAACCAACTTTACTTTTAAAGCCTATCTAGGAGAAACAAGAAAGTACCTCGTAGTAGACCCCAACGACTATTACAGCCCACTTAAAGATTCCAAATCCAAAGTAGACAATCAAAACCTTAAAGGAACCGTCTTCAATAATGCGCAAGGCCAATTTCAAGACGTGGACTATTTAATCATCACGCCACAATTCCTGTACAATCAAGCCGAAAAATTAGCCGTTTTCCACCGCAGTAATTCTAACCTGAATGTAAAAACCATCACCCTGGAAAGCATCTATCAAGAATTCGGCTCCGGCAAACAAGACATAGCTGCCATTCGAAATTTTGTAAAATACGTCTACACCAATGCCTCGGCAACTGAAAAAAGAGTAAAATACGTAAACTTATTTGGAGATACCTCCTACGATTTTAAAGACCGAATTCCAAACAATACCGACATTGTACCAATTTTCCACGCGCTTAACAGCTACACCGAAGGCGAATCCTCTTTTGCTTCCGATGATTTTTATGGCTGCATGGATACTAATGAAGGAAATCCTAGCACCTACTTCTCCAATATTGATATTGCAACAGGCCGAATGATCGTGAGCTCCACGCAACAGGCCGAGGAGATGGTAAACAAAGTACTAGAATACCATGATCTCAAATCCTACGGCAACTGGAGAAACAACTACGTATGCATCGCCGACGATACCGACAAAACATTCGACATCTCGTTGCAATCGGTTCAAAACAATCTTACCGATGTAATTGTAGCTCAAAAGCCATTCATCAACTTCAAAAAAATACTCTTAGACTCCTACGAGCAACAAACATCCGCTGGAGGAAAACGCTACCCGAAAGCACGTGAAGAAATTTTTGCTTCCTTCGAGAAAGGCGCTCTGGTATTCAATTATCTAGGTCACGGCGGACCCGAAGAATTATCTGCCGAACGCATCTGGGAAAAAACAGACGGTCAAAACCTAAGCAATCGCTACCGCTACCCCCTATTTATTACTATTACTTGTGATTTCTCAAGATTTGATAATCCGTTCCTAGCAACCGGTGGTGAATACACCTATTGGAACCCAAAAGGAGGCGCCATATCCATGATTACCACCATACGCACAATCGGACAAGGACCCGCAGAGGATTTTAACGATAAAATAGCGGAATATTTATTCGATTACGCCAACACAGGATATACGTCCATAGCCGAAGCCCTGAGACGAGCTAAAAACGCCAACCCAAATTTTGCCACCAACGTAGTGTTCTATTTAGGCGATCCGGCGCTTTTCTTAGCAATACCGAAAGCCAAAGTGGTGCTGACCAAAGTGAATGACCAACCCATAACGGGCCCCATAGAAGACTTCCAGTCCCTCGCCTACGTAAAAATTGCAGGAGAAGTGCAAGACGAAAATAACAACCTACTTCCTACCTACAACGGTGATTTATCGATAAATATCTTCGACAAAAACGTGATCAGAGCAACGCTAAATAATGACAACCTTAGCCCTCCAATCAATTTTAACACACTCGGAGAAACGATTTTCAGAGGAAATGCCTCGGTAGTCAATGGCAAATTTGAATTTGGTTTTGTAGTCCCAAGAGACATTCGCATCCCTGTCGGAAACGGCCGCATAAGCTTCTACGCCAAAAGAAACCAAATCCTACTAGACAAGACAGGATACAATACGGATATCAAAATTGGAGGCATCAATACCAATGCTGCAGCAGATGTTACGGGACCAAAAGTGAAATTGTACATGAACGACGAAACGTTTGTCAATGGAGGCATCACCAATGAATCTCCCTTTTTCCTGGCAATACTGGAGGACGAACACGGAATTAACACGGCAAGCGGAATTGGACATGACATCGTAGGGATCCTCGATGGAGACGAAACCAAACCCTACATCATGAATGATTATTATGAAACCGAACTAAACGACTACACCCGCGGAAAAGTATATTTCCCTTTCCGTAATTTAGCCATCGGGTTACATACCATCACATTTAAAGCCTGGGATGTCTACAACAACCCAATCACGGCCGAAATCCAATTTGTAGTCGTAGGAAACGAAAGCATAACCCTCGAACATGTGTTGAACTATCCCAATCCATTTGTAAGCTACACCGAATTCTGGTTTTCACACAACAGACCCTTCGAACCCTTAGAAGTGCAAGTGCAAGTAATGACCATCACCGGAAAAATTGTTTGGACCAAAAACCAAACCGTTACCACCGATGGATTCTTGTGCAGAGAAATCACTTGGGACGGAAAAGATGATTTTGGAGACCGCATCGGTAAAGGGGTTTACGTCTATAAATTGACCGTAAAGTCCACTTTGTCGAATATAAAAGCAGAAAAAATAGAAAAACTTGTAATCCTTTAGGAAAATACTATATTTGTTAACTTTTATTTAGAATGATAATGAAAAAAATTGCCGCATTAGTTATCTTATTAACTTCTATACAGACTATAACAGCCCAAACACCTGATAGTCGCGTAATTACCACAGGAGTCCCTTTTTTACTAGTTGCAGCCGATGCTCGTGCTGCGGGTATGGCAGACCAAGGAGTGGCCACCTCTCCAGATGCTTTCGCTCAACAATGGAATCCAGCAAAATATGCTTTTGCAATTGACAAACAAGGATTTACCGCAAGTTATACACCATACTTAACCGACCTAGTAAACGATATATCTTTAGGCCAAGCTACTTACTACAATAGATTTGGTGACGAAGGAAGAAATGCTTTCGCAGTAAGCTTACGTTATTTTGGTTTAGGTGAAATCGAACTTCGACAAAATGCCGATGATACCCCTCAAATAGTAAAACCTAGTGAATTATCCTTGGATGGTTCGTACTCTTTGAAATTAAGCGAACGATTTTCAATGGCAGTAGCCGGTCGTTACATACGTTCTGCACTGAGAATTCCCGATGCTTCAGGAACGGGAGACGCTAAACCAGCCTCTTCATTTGCCGTAGATATAGCCGCTTTTTATCAAGGAGAAGAAGCCGCATTCTCTGATTTCAATGGAAGATTACGTCTCGGTTTTAACTTCCAAAATATGGGTCCCAAAATCAACTACGATGCAGGGACTGCTGACGATGGAAGTGCCAACTTCCTACCCGCAATGATGCGCATCGGTGGTGGATATGACTTCATATTTGACGAATACAACAAAGTTTCCGTTAGTGTAGAGTTAGCAAAACTTTTAGTTCCCACACCGCAAAGCGCAGATGTCGACGGAGACGGACTAGTAGATCAAACACCCACTTCAGACGAATATATATTGCAACAAGAAAACCGTATAGCCTATAACAAAATTAACTGGGTCTCGGGTATTTTAAAATCATTCAACGATGCACCAGGCGGATTTAGTGAAGAATTAAAAGAGTTTACATACTCCGTAGGAACAGAGTATTTGTACCAAGACTCCTTTGCCTTTCGCTTAGGATACTTTCACGAAAGCCCCATCAAAGGAGCTCGTAAATTTTTCTCACTAGGCGCCGGATTTAAATACAATGTCGTAAAAGTTGACGTATCTTATTTATTCTCGGCCTCGCAAGTGAAAAACCCACTAGAAAACACCCTGCGTTTCTCTTTAACGTTTAACTTTGGGGACAAATACGACGATTATTAATAGATTCACCACGATAAAAATAAACATCCAAATTTCTACTTTTGAAATTTGGATTTTTTTTCCTCAAAAGCGAAATAAATAGCCCTCCTAATGAAAGAAATAAACATTACCACCTCCTTTACCGTTTTCAGTGCTGCAGCCGAATTGCCACAAGAAATCCAAGACTTAATGCAACAAGCCGTCGAGATCCGAAAAAAAGCCTACGCCCCCTATTCCAAATTTAGAGTGGGTGCCGCGCTATTACTAGACAATGGCAAAATTGTATTAGGCTCTAACCAAGAAAATGCAGCCTACCCCTCAGGCCTTTGCGCAGAACGTGTCGCTATTTTTCAAAGCGGTGCTATTTATCCCGAAGCCAAAATAGTAAAACTAGCCGTAACAGCCGCGTCTGATACCAACCCTACATTATCTCCAATCCCGCCCTGCGGCGCTTGCCGACAGTCCATCTCGGAATACGAATTCAAACAAGATACTCCCATCGAAATCTATTTTATGGGCGAAAGCGGCGAAGTATACAAATCAGACTCCATCAATAACTTATTACCCCTAAGCTTCGATAAAAAATTCTTGTAATAAGAATAACATCCCTTTTCTGCATATCAAGCAATCCACGAAGGTTATTTTATTGCAAATGACCCTGTTTCTCCAGCAGCAGTCCGTCATGGATATAGTACTGATATAGTACTGACATAGTACTGATTGATTTAGAGAACGCCCATAAACGCTAGAGGGCAATTAATCGCTTCTCTTAGTATAACTTTAAAGACCGCCAATACTTCCATAAAAACAGGTTCCAGTATAGTTCCTACCTAGTTGAAGCGTATCAAAAGCATAGATAAAGCGTTAAGTGGGTCAGATTTGCATAAATCCAAGATTTGTTTTTTGGATACGGTACATGCACCAACTTTACCAAAATAATTCAAGGATCCAAGCAATAATTCACAATTGAGCTTCCCTTGAGAAAGACTACTAGAAAGTTTGTGATAATCGATAAAAATTACTGCTTTAAATTTTACTTCTTAAGGGGAATGTTTTACTTTTGCATTTCGCAAATTTGTGTGTGAGTGAACTATTTTGCGTTGAATCATGTATCGAACTTAATAACGCTTTAGTAAAAAGTAAACAATGAAAGAAGTAACCAGAGAAGTTTATTTAAAATGGTATGAAGATATGCTGTTTTGGAGAAAGTTTGAAGACAAACTTGCCGCACTTTATATTCAACAAAAAGTTAGAGGATTCCTTCACTTATATAACGGTCAAGAAGCTGTTTTAGCAGGAGCTTTACACGCAATGAATTTGGGCGGAAAAGACAAAATGATTACCGCTTACCGTAATCACGTTCAGCCAATTGGAATGGGAGTTGACCCAAGAAAAGTAATGGCCGAACTTTTAGGAAAAGTAACAGGAACTTCCAAAGGTATGGGAGGCTCCATGCACATCTTTTCAAAAGAACACGGATTTTATGGAGGTCACGGTATCGTAGGAGCACAAATTCCTGTGGGTGCTGGTATGGCCTTTGCCGATAAATATTTCAATACCGGTGGTGTAACCCTTACCTATTTTGGAGATGGTGCTGCCCGCCAAGGTTCCCTGCATGAAGCCTTCAATATGGCCATGTTATGGAAACTCCCAGTAGTATTCATTTGCGAAAACAATGGATATGCGATGGGAACTTCTGTAGAAAGAACCGCTAATCATACCGACATCTGGAAACTTGGATTGGGATACGAAATGCCTTGTGGTCCTGTGGACGGAATGAACCCTGTAAAAGTAGCGGAGGCAATGCATGAAGCTATGGAAAGAGCCCGTCGTGGTGACGGACCTACTTTCTTAGAGATGAAAACATACCGTTATAGAGGACACTCCATGTCGGATGCGCAATTATACCGCTCTAAAGAAGAAGTGGATGAGTACCGCAAAATAGACCCTATTACACAAGTATTAGACGTCATCAAAGAAAACAACTACGCTACCGATGCTGAAATTGAAGTGATTGACGAAAGAGTAAAAGACTTAGTAGAAGAGTGTGCAACATTCGCCGAAGAGTCTCCTTTCCCAGAAGCACAACAATTATATGACGTAGTGTACGAACAAGAGAACTATCCTTTTATCCCTCATAGATTATAATTATGGCAACAAAAATTACAATGCCGCGTTTAAGCGACACTATGACAGAAGGAACCGTAGCCACTTGGTTAAAAAAAGTAGGCGACACCGTGAAAGAGGGTGATATCCTAGCCGAAATTGAAACCGACAAAGCCACTATGGAGTTTGAGTCGTTCAATGCCGGTACTTTATTATACATTGGTATTCCAGAAGGAGAATCTGCAGCCGTTGATTCGCTACTAGCCATCATTGGAAAAGAGGGAGAAGATATTTCTGGTTTACTATCAGGAACGACAGTATCCAGTGAGCCTGTAACCGCAGCTCCAGTTGCCGCAGAAGCAGCTCAGGGTAGTGCACCAACCTCTTTACCCAAAGGAATTGTAGTAGTTACCATGCCGCGTCTTAGTGATACGATGACGGAAGGAACGGTTGCCACTTGGTTAAAAAACGTTGGTGATACCGTTAAAGAAGGAGACATCCTTGCAGAGATCGAAACCGACAAAGCTACGATGGAATTCGAATCCTTCAATGCAGGTACGTTATTATTCATCGGAATTGAAGCTGGTCAATCAGCAGCAATCGACAGTGTATTAGCGATTATCGGACCCGCAGGCACAGACATCACAGGCATCGCCGAAAACTATAAAAAAGGCGGCGTTGCTCCAGTAGCTTCCCCATCAACAACTGAAACCCAATCTGCTGCGCCAATAGTAGCAGAACCAACACATACGACTGAAGGTGGAAGAATATTTGCTTCTCCTTTAGCCAAACAAATCGCAGCCTCAAAAGGTATTAACCTTGCGCAAGTAAAAGGTACCGGTGAAAACGGTCGTATTACTAAAAGTGATGTTGAAAACTTTACGCCTGCAACGAGTGCTCCAAACACCGTAGCACAACCACAAGCAACTGTAAACGATTCACCAGCTCCGGCCGTGAAACCATTCGTTCCTACGGGAGAAACATACGCTGAAGTAATCAAGAATTCGCAAATGCGTAAAACGATTGCAAAACGCCTTTCTGAATCCATTTTTACTGCTCCACATTTCTACCTAACCATCGAAGTGGGTATGGATGAAGCCATGAAATCAAGAGCCGTAATCAATAGCATCCCTGATACTAAAGTATCGTTCAACGATATGGTGATCAAAGCTTGTGCTATGGCCTTGAAAAAACATCCTAAAGTGAACTCGCAATGGAGTGACGACGCCATCACCATAAACCACCATGTTAATGTTGGGGTAGCGGTAGCCGTTGAAGACGGATTAGTAGTTCCAGTATTGCGTTTTACCGACCAAATGAGCTTATCTCAAATTGGTGGAGCCGTTAAAGATTTAGCTGGTAAAGCCAAATCCAAAAAACTACAACCCGCCGAAATGGAAGGCAGTACTTTTACGGTATCCAACTTAGGAATGTTCGGTATTCAATCGTTTACTTCGATCATCAACCAACCGAATTCGGCTATCCTATCCGTAGGGGCTATCGAAGAGAAACCAGTAGTCAAAAATGGTCAAATTGTAGTAGGAAATACAATGACTTTAACACTAGCTTGCGACCACAGAACAGTTGATGGCGCTACAGGAGCACAATTCCTGCAAACCTTGAGACAGTACTTGGAAAACCCAGTTACGATGTTAGCCTAATTAAAATAGAATGTCCTGAATACTAATTTGGGCACCCCATATAAAATCCCGTTATGATGCTTCTTAACGGGATTTTTTTATTTAATTTACAACCTAAATAATACCGCTCCCCTCATGAAATATATCTCTTGTTTTATATTCGTATGGTTATGCCTTAGCTGTAAAAACCAAGAAACAACTACCGCAATAAAATACATCAAAGACGACCATTCCTTCGCGCGCCCTGAACTAGCAGTAGCTAAACACTTAGATTTAGATATCAAAGTCGATTTTAATACACAAACCATAGCAGGGAAAGCAACTTGGACTATAGACAACTTAGTAAAAGGCAAAGAAATTATTTTTGATGAAAACACCTTAACCATTTCTAAAGTTACCTTAGGAGAAGAAGAACAAGAAACCACCTTTCAGCTTGGTAAGGAAGTCCCTTTCCATGGCAGGGCGCTTCACATTGCGATTGAACCCAATACAACTAAAGTAACTATCTATTACCATACCACCAAAGAAGCTATTGCTTTACAATGGCTCCAACCGGAACAAACCGCCGACAAGAAACAACCCTTTTTGTTTTCGCAAGGAGAGAGTATTTGGACACGTACTTGGATTCCTTGTCAAGATTCCCCAGGCATACGATTCACCTATACAGCAAAGGTTAAGGTACCTACTAAGTTAGTAGCTTTAATGAGTGCTACTAATCCAACACAAAGAAACGCTAATGGGGTTTACACCTTCAAACAAGACAAACCCATCCCCTCTTATTTAATGGCTATCGCAGTGGGAGATCTACAATTTCAATCGATAGACCATCGCACTGGAGTGTATGCAGAACCTTCAGTAGTAGCAAAAGCAAAATGGGAATTTGGCGAATTAGGCACCATGGTAAACGCTGCCGAAAAACTCTTCGGCCCCTACCGTTGGGGACGTTATGATGTACTTGTATTACCTCCAAGCTTCCCTTATGGCGGCATGGAAAATCCTAACCTTACTTTCCTAACGCCAGGTGTAATAGCTGGTGATCGTTCTTTAACAAGTCTACTTGCTCATGAGTTGGGACACAGTTGGAGTGGCAACTTGGTCACTAATGCTACTTGGGATGATATTTGGCTTAACGAAGGCTTTACTACCTATGTAGAGCATCGGATAGGAGAAGCCGTATTTGGCAACAAAGAAGCCAAAATGCAAGACGTTCTCAGTCGGAAATTATTGTATGATAATATGGAAGAATATGGTCCTAACAATCCAGATACGCGCTTAAAAGTTAGTACAGCAAACAGGAATCCCGACGATGGTTTGAGTGATATTCCCTATGAGAAAGGATATGCCTTTTTACAGACGATTGAAGCCGCTGTAGGCCGAAATAAATTCGATTCTTTCCTTACCGCGTATTTCAAAGCCCATGCTTTTCAATCCATCACTACAGAAGATTTTGTCGCCTATTTCAAAGACCATTTACTAGAAAAAGATAAAACTTTATCTGATAAGATAAAGTTAGAGGATTGGATCTACAAACCTGGAATACCGAACAATGTCATTACGCCCGTTTCAGGAGATTTCAATGCCATTGACAGCATCCAAAAAGTATGGCGAAATACGGGCATTAAGGGACTAAGCCATAAGATAAAATCGACCAACGAAAAACAACACTTCATAGATTACCTTCCCTCCGACTTAACTTTAGCCGAACTAACACGCATTGACAAGGAGTTCAAATTTACTGCGGGTGGTAATTTTGTCATAAAACGACAGTGGTTTATTATTGCCATTCAGCATCAGTACTCCGCTGCTTTTCCAGCTATAGAACAGTTTATGATTTCAACTAGTAGGACCGGCTCTTTACTATCCTTGTACAAGACCATGATAAAAACTCCCGAGGGGAAATTATGGGCTAAACAAGTATTTTCAAAAGCTAAAGCAGGCTACCATTTGACAACGGTTGAAGCTGTTCAAAACCTCCTAAAAGAATAAACTTGTATAGGTAGACCGTTATACTACCTCACAACTCCTTTTCCACTTATAAAACGACCACGGTCACTTTTCTAAACGACCGCGGTCAAAATACAAAACGACCGCGGTCACTTTGATAAATGACGGCGGTCACTTTCCTACACGACCGCGGTCGTTTCTTTGATATGAAAGGATGTACTTCAACTAGGATTACTATAATCCTAATTTCCCTTGCCTATGTGCTAAACAAAAAACCCTATCCTAATGGTCTGGGTTCTAAAAAAAGATTTGAGATTAAGAGCAGGACTGCCAGTGGCAGTCAGGTATAAAAAAAGAACCCTTCATCAACGATGAAGGGTTCCATAAAAAAAGGCAGCGACATACTCTCCCACATAACTGCAGTACCATCTGCGCAGGCGGGCTTAACTTCTCTGTTCGAGATGGGAAGAGGTGAGCCCCGCCGCAATAACCACCTTAAGCCGGTTTGCAAGGGTGATTGGATTTATTGCCAATCAACATTACACAATATCTTAACATACTGAGATAAAGAAATAATAATATAAAGTAACAAAGTTATCTCCCGGGTCTTGCGACCCGGGAAAAGCGTACATAAGCTTACGGGTTATTAGTACTACTCGACTATGACATTACTGCCTTTACATCTATAGCCTATCAACGTGGTCATCTTCCACGACCCTTAAAAGAAATCTCATCTTGTGGTGGG
>Ga0114967_10002717_pt1 | contig 14715 bp, 14 predicted proteins | sample M_130628_MF_Meta_FD_92639 | JGI IMG/M metagenome (GOLD analysis project Ga0114967, IMG submission 92639) | Freshwater microbial communities from Lake Montjoie, Canada to study carbon cycling - M_130628_MF_MetaG | ecosystem: Environmental > Aquatic > Freshwater > Lake | place: Lake Montjoie... | reverse complement strand
TGGGGCCAAGGCAGTGAAAGAGCTGGAGAAAGAACAGAAGTCACGCTCTAATCGAATGGTTCGTGACTCCATCGATGGTGCACTTCTTGATATTGCGACTTTTTACCGAGATGTGATGATGGTGCAATCGGGAAATACAGAATCGATGATTAACACAGATATGCGTGAAGAAATTGAAAGCTACACCGTATCGCACCCACATCATTCGACAATCCTGAAGATCAACGCACTCATGGATGCCCGAACCAACCTTGCACACAATGCAGCCCCGCTGGTTACCTGTGAAGCACTGATGTGCCAGCTAGCGCGCAGATAACTATCTAAACCAGCCCTTGAGAGTGGTCATGAGCACCCCTTGCTATACGGCAGAATTCCTACATGCGCCTAGACCATGTTTCTTATGTGACCTCCCATGACCAACTTGCTGACACTGTACAACGCTTAGGTTCGCGCCTCGGTAGCACCTTCGTTGATGGAGGAATTCATCCACGATTTGGTACACGCAACTTCACAGCTTCATTAAAGAATGGTCAGTACATCGAAGTTGTATGCCCACTTGATCATCCGGCAACGGAACAAACACCGTGGGGCAAAGCAGTTTCAAAGAAAGCTAACGAAGGCGGCGGTTGGTTTACCTGGGTATTTAGTACTAAAGATATTGCTCCGATTGCAGCAAAGTTTGGCCGTGAGGCAACCGAAGGACACCGTACGCGCCCAAATGGTTCAGATTTAAAGTGGAAGCAAATTGGCGTGAAGGAAATTGCTGAAACTCGTGAATTCCCATTTTTCATTGAATGGCTCTCTGCTGATCACCCTTCACAGGATGGAACACCTCTTGCTGAAATCGAGAAAATAGTAATTGCAGACAAAGATCAGTTGGCAAGTTCATGGTTTAAACAAGAAATCTTGGATTCGCTTGGTGATGTAAACATCGAGTGGGTTAATCCCTCAGCGAATGATGATCAGTCAGGAATTGTTGCGGTTCATCTTTCAACCCCTAATGGTCTTGTAGTACTCGATTAGTTGTTTTATTTGGCTGGCTTAAACTTCAGTCTGACATTATTTGCAGAATATTGGCCAGTAAACTCGGGAATGCGAAAACTCTGATTTTGAATTTTGGGTCGAAAACACGAAAAATCCTTGTTAAAAGTGAGAATATCCTCACCAAAAAGCTTTCAATAGGTAATAGGCTACAGAAATGGCGAACGCGCTTGTAATTGGGTCTACTGGCACAATTGGCTCTTCCATCGTCTCGGTTTTACAGGCGAAAGGTCATGAAGTTTCTAGTATGTCGCGTAAATTTACCAGCAATGATTTAAAGCACACTTATATAGATTTCTCGAAGCCGGTAAATTTCGGATTTTATAATTGGGATTTCGACATTGCATATATTTGTTTTGGAATTTCTGGCGAATCTGAATGTAGGAAAGATCTGACCCGGTCAAGTTACGTAAATCTTTACCAAACTAAGCAGTTGATTCAATATCTCGACTACCATGGCACTAGGTTTGTATATTTCTCAAGTAGTGCGGTCCTCGGAGGATTATCTAGAGATGCTCGTGTTGATAGACACCCAAACCCCAAAGGTGTTTATGCCCATCAAAAATTGGAGATAGAAAATTACATTTTAGAGAATTCAAAATGTTCAAACATAATTCGGACTGGAAAAGTATTCGGAGATGAATTTCCCTTGATTCAATTTTGGCTAAAGCAACTGCGCGAAGGTAGAAAAATTGATGTATCTCAGAACAAACACATTGCGCCCATTGAAAGTATTTTCCTCGCGAATCACCTAGAAGAATCAATAGATTTCAAAAAAACGGTTGTTTCACAATTCAGTGCTTCTGATGACATTAGCTATGCGGAGATCGCCTCGACCTTGCTTTCTAACTTACACATTGAAGGACTTTTCGAACACATGAATAAGGGAGAATGCTCCGAAAATGTCCAAAATCAATACGAATCTCTTCAGCCGAGTGGAGTTTTTAGTGAACTGAGACGTCAACCTGGAAGGGAAGCTTTGCGCAAGTTTGAACACCTAAGTAATTTGTAATACATACGATTTGAACTGAGATACCATTTCTGTATGGACCTAGAACAATCATTAAATCTTTATAGAGAGAAGTTGATTGCCGCCGAGAAATCAGTCGACTTAAAGTCAGTCTTAGGTGTGGTGAATATCATTAGACACGGAATCGAGAAAGACGCCACTGTATTCATAGCTGGGAATGGGGGCTCCGCGAGTACGGCATCTCATTTTGCAGTTGATCTTGGCGTTGGAAGCTTAAAATATGGTCTTAAGGTCAAGGCCTACTCATTGATGGACAATTCAGCGGTGATTACTGCAACGGCAAATGATTTTGAATTTCAAGAGATAGTGACAAAACAGTTATCCCACCTCGCAACAGAGGATGACGTATTGATTGTTATCAGTGCATCAGGAAACTCAGTTAATTTGAAAAACGCAGTTGAATTAGCCAATAACCTTGGGGTTAAAACAATTTCCTTTACTGGTTTTCAAGGTGGAATGTTACAAAAATTAGCGCGGCACAATGTACATGTGAGTACTGAAGTTGGCGAATATGGAATCGTCGAGGATATCCATTTGTCTATCTGCCATCGGATAACTGAAACTCTACGTATGGGGGGAGAAAAGTAGTGTTGATGGTTTTAGGGGCAAGTTCTTTTTCAGGAGACAATTTTATTCTTAATTGCTTGAATACTGGAATCGACGTACTTGCTGTTGGACGAACAGATAATCGGGAAACTCCATTTTCATCTATTAGCTCTAGGAGAACTAATTTCTCCAGTGAACTTTTTTATTATCAGTTTGACTTAAATTATCAGCTTTCAGAAATTGTAGATTTAGCCCGGAAGTATCAAGTCGATCAAATTGTTAATTTTGCCGCACAAAGCATGGTTTCGCAAAGTTGGGATCAACCTGAGGACTGGTACTCAACAAATGTGACTTCTCTTGCCAAACTTGCTTCTGGGTTGAGGCAAATACCTAACATTAGAACTTTTGTTCAGTTCACAACACCTGAGGTATATGGTTCTACTGCGGGATGGATTAAGGAGTCTTATTCATTTTCACCCACAACCCCTTATGCAATTTCTAGAGCTGCCGGAGACTGGCATTTGAAGTCACTTTTCGACCAATTGCAGTTTCCCGTGATCTTCACTCGTGCAGCAAACGTCTACGGGCCACACCAGCGGCTTTATCGTATTATCCCGCGCCTAGTTTACAGTGGCATCAAGGGCATAAAAGTGCCGATTCATGGCGGAGGAACCTCTATAAGGGCATTCATCTCCGGAGATGATGTGTCTCGAGCACTAAACCTAATCCTAACGAACGGGATTTTAGGTAACACCTATCATATTTCTACTCAGGAGTTATCAAGAATTCTTGACATCGGTGTAAAAATTGCTGCGATGCTTAATATAGATGCTGAGAATCTAATGGAGGTCGCTCCTGAAAGGACAGGAAAAGACTTTGCCTACCAGTTAAACTCGGACAAGATTCGAACTGAGTTAGGGTGGCAGGAAGAGATTTCCCTAACGGAAGGAATACAGAATTGTATCGACTGGGTTAACACAAATATTGATGGGTTCCGAATGTCGGATCTAGAATATTTCCATAGAAAGTAGTGAAATGAAGATATTAGTCACCGGTGGTTGCGGGTACGTTGGGTCAAATCTGGTACCCAAGTTATTGAGAGATGGTCACCAAGTTGTAGTTGTAGACACAGCATGGTTTGGCAATTTTCTAGACTCGCACCCTAATCTGACTGTTTTGACAAAGCTAACTTCAGATATATCTTTAGCAGACTTAGAGGGGGTAAACTCGGTTATTCATCTCGCTAACATCGCAAATGATCCAAGTGTGGAGCTTAACCCCAATTTTTCCTGGGAAGTAAATGTACTCCACACAACACAACTCCTATATTTATGCAAAAAAACAAAATCGGTAAAAAAGTTTCTTTATGCGAGTTCAGGCAGCGTTTATGGCTTGAAAACAGAACCTAATGTTGTTGAAGATCTCGAGTTGGTTCCAATTTCTGCATATAATAAGACAAAGATGTCGGCTGAGCGCGTGTGCTTGAGTTTTACAGATTCATTTGAGGTTTATTGCATTAGGCCCGCAACAGTATGTGGGCTTTCACCTAGAATGAGGTTCGACGTTGTCGTAAACATGTTTGTCCTGCAGGCTTTTACCAACTCTAGTATTTCAGTACTCGGAGGCGACCAAGTACGGCCGAATATCCATATGGACGACATGGTTAGGGTATACGAGCATTTTCTGTACTCAAAAAAATTGGAATCTGGCTGCTACAACGCCGGGTTTGAAAACATTTCAGTATTGCATATTGCCGAATTGGTCGCGGAAAGATTCAAATCTAAAATTCAAATCCAACAATCAAACGATCCAAGATCCTACCGCCAAGATTCAAAGAAGTTGTTATCGACGGGATTTAGCCCATCAAAAACTGTCTCACACGCAATTGAGGAAATTAGTGACGCACTGATTGATGGCCGATTAACAGATCAAGAGCGTTGGCACACCGTTAGATGGATGAGCAATAACAAGATTGGTAGCCACTGAGTATGGGGGAAGAAATAGATATGTTGGCTCGCTACCCCAGGATAACGCGAGATATAAATGCGCGTGCTGAGGCGAAAAGCGATGAGTCAAGAACTATAGCTCGACAGTTCGGGTTTGATTATTTCGATGGTAGTCGAGATTATGGCTACGGCGGATTCAGCTACAATGAAAAATACTGGAAATACGTTGTCCAAGATTTAATCTCTAGGTATGGACTCCGTGAGGAATCAACGGTATTAGATGTAGGCTGTGCTAAAGGTTTTTTTCTCCACGATTTGAGAAATGCTATTCCTAATTTAGAGCTATCGGGTGTAGACATATCAAGTTATGCCATCGAACATTCGTTGCCGTCAGTTAAGGATTCTCTGCAGGTTGCGGATGCCTGCCGCTTACCTTACCCGGACAACTCATTTGATTTTGTGATTTCAATTAATACACTTCATAACTTGGATCGTGAAGGTTGCGCTAGAGGACTTTTGGAAATAGAACGAGTTTCACGAGGTAATTCATTTATTACGGTAGATGCTTATGCTAATCCAGAGGAGAAGATGAGGATGGAGTCTTGGAATTTAACCGCCCTAACAATGATGTCAAGGGATGAGTGGAAGTTATTTTTTAAAGAAGTTGGATATTCTGGCGACTATTACTGGTTTACCCCTTGATGAAAACATTGGATTTAGCAAGACTTTTTGTGACTGCCGTAAGGATTAGATTAATTGAAACGGCAATAGCAATTGAATACCCTCAAGGAGAAATGCGTTGCCCCGTGCACCTTTCCGTAGGTCAAGAATTACTTAGTGCTGTATTTGAACAGGTACAAACTCGAGAGGATACGGCGATAAGTTCGCATCGCGCACATGCACATTATTTGGGTAAAGGAGGTGACCTCAACAGAATGATTGCCGAACTTTATGGAAAAGTGACAGGTTGTTCAAAAGGCCGAGGCGGTTCAATGCATCTGATTGATTTAGAGAAGGGTTTTATTGGATCTTCGGCCATTGTAGGAAATTCAATCCCAATCGGTGTTGGTGTTGCCATGTCCCATAAACTCAGAGGAAATGGGAAAGTTAGTTATATTTTTTTTGGTGATGGAGCCATTGAAGAAGGGGCTTTTTACGAAGCGATGAACTTCGCTGCCGTTCATGAATTGCCATGCGTTTTTGTTTGCGAAAATAACCGATATTCAGTTTATACAGGTTTGGATAAACGCCAGCCGACCGGGAGGAATATTGCCGCTCTTGCGGAGGCCATCGGAGTCAAAAGTGAGGTTGCAGGTTTGGGTGATTATCTAGAAACCTTTAGGATATTGGAATCTTCCACACAAAAAGCCAGAATGGGGTTTGGTCCCACATTTATTGAAGTGCCCACTTATAGATTCCTAGAGCATTGTGGTCCCAACGACGACAATCATCTGGGCTACCGACCGATAGGTGAATTAGATTTTCAAAAAGATCTTGATTTCATAACAAATCTTGAGTCAAGATTATTGCTGGAGAAAATCATGAGCCTTAATGAAGTGAAAATAGTAAAATCAGAAATAGAAAATGAAATTGCGCAAGCTTTTAATTTCGCCAAGAAGTCACCGTTTCCCACCTTTGAAGAAATTATTACCGGTACTTATGCAATCTAACCACACAACATTCGCAAATGAGATACTGAGGATTACGACCCTTAATTTGGAAAACAACAAAAATTTTTTAGTTGCAGGTTTAGGGGTAAATGACCCGAAAGGAGTTTTTGGGACCACCCTAGGGTTATCTGGCAAATATGGCGAGAGCAGGGTAATTGAAACGCCGACCTCGGAAAATGCAATAACTGGGATTGGAGTGGGACTTGCTATTTCTGGATTTAGTCCATTGCTCATCCACCAAAGAATGGATTTTTTCTTGCTTGCCTTAGATCAATTAGTTAACTCTGCGGCTAAGTGGCACTACATGTTTGGTGAGCAAAGCTCAGTACCCATAACAATCAGATTGATAACCGGACGCGGATGGGGTCAGGGACCAACACATTCTCAGAATCTACATGCTTGGTTTGCTCATATTCCAGGATTGAAAGTTGTGATGCCTGCCCTCGCCTCAGACGTAGGAGACCTTCTTCAGGCCGCTATTGATGATCCAAACCCAGTCGTGTTTATTGAGGATCGCTGGCTACACGGACAAAGAATTGAACTCTCCACCAATGCTAAATTGGACAGGAAGAAAATTGCAATTGGACAAGCCGAAGTCTTGATTGCCGGAACTGCCGTTACGGTTGTGGCTGCGGGCTACATGGTTATCGAAAGCCTAAAGGCTGTGAATTTTTTAAACTCTCGGGGTTTAAGCATAGAACTAATCGACCTTAAGTCAGTCAAACCCTTGGACGAGAATCTCATTTTACGCTCGGTTAGAAAAACAGGGAGACTAGTTTCAGTAGACTCAGGGCATGTGAGTGGTTCTTTTGGTAATCAAATTATCCAGATTGTTGCAACCACTATTAGCAATCCACTATTAAGTCCACCAATTTTGCTTGGGCTTCCAGATGTTCCTACCCCCACGAGTCATGGTCCTATGCATGAATACCAAGTAACCTCATATAAGATTGGGCTTGCCATACTAAACAGTCTTGGCTTGAAGGAATATGAAGATATGCGAGAATGCCTCCGTGATAAATTCGTTGATGCCCCAGATGAAAACTTCTTGGGCCCTTTTTGACGAGGCCAAGCCTCTTGTAACATATCGGGCGTGTTTGAGTCGGCTATTTCTTAGATGATAAAAAATGAGTTTCTTTTTAGAGCTGCAATTCTCCGCAAACTAGGAGAACCCCTCAGTGTAGAAACTATTTCGGCTGAAGAACCTCAAGAAGGACAGCTCAGTATTAAATTAAGATACGCAGGTGTCTGCCGTAGCCAATTACTAGAACAAAAAGGCTTGAGAGGCGAAGATCCTTGGCTCCCACACCTACTCGGCCATGAAGGATTTGGGACCGTTGTGAAAATCGGCTCTCTGGTCTCCAGATTTAAAGTTGGAGACGGGGTGATTATCTCTTGGATTCGCAGTCCAGGCCTTGAAGGAGAAAAAACAAGATATCTTGACAGTGCAGGAAGTGTGGTTAACGCTGGAGCCGCAACAACTTTTTCTGAATACGCGGTTGTGTCTGAAAATAGACTATTCCTAGCACCACCAGGTTTCCCAGAAGAAGTTCTACCATTGTTTGGTTGTGCTTTAATCACTGGAGGGGGCATGGCGATAATGCACGCAAAACCCGGCAGCATCAGGAAAATATGCATATTAGGATTTGGAGGTATCGGGTCGGCTGCCGCAATCGTACTTAAGGGTATGGGCAAGGAGCAGATCACGATTATTGAAAAATCAGAAGCAAGGATTAATTCTGCAAAGAATATGGGGTTTGAAATTCTGAGACATAGCCTCGAAGCAGATGATTCTAACTTTGACCTGGTAATTGAGTCAACAGGAACGATTGAGGGAATTGAGAATGGGTTTAAGGCACTCAGCAACGAAGGGACACTTGTCTTTGCAAGTCATCCCCCATCAGGACAAAACATTTCACTTGACCCCCACGACCTCTTGAAAGGAAAGAAGATCGTTGGTACCTGGGGAGGTGATTTGAGCCTAGAGTTAGACATGAATGAACTGCTCCACTTTGTGTCATTGAGTGGAATCGATCTTGCTAAGTTATGCGGACCCAAATTTGAACTAAACCAAATAAATGAGGCTTTCATGCACATCGATTCCGGAAAGGCAGGACGACCCATTCTTGAATTTCCAAAGGGTCCGAGATGAATACTTCTAAGAACATCGTTTTGGTACCTGGAAAATTTAGAGTAATCCACTCCGGCCACATTAGACTTTTTAGAGCTGCTCTTGAATTGGGCGACGAATTGGTTGTCGCGCTCGATGTAGAAGGAACTACTCCTGAAGAAATTGCTTGGAGGACCCAAGCTCTTAATAGTTTTGGTCTTGTTAGTTTAGTTGTCGAGTATGAGAATGATATATCGCAACTTCTTCGTAGGATTAAACCAGCAAGAGTCCTTAAGGGGTATGAACATAGTAGTAAATTCAATTTAGAAACAGAAGTCCTAACTGAATATGGTGGGGAACTATTGTTTAGTTCTGGCTCTGAGTTTTCCCAAGAAAGCGACTTCTTCCTATCTGAAGATGAAGAAATTTTAAACTTGCAAAAATCGGTCTCGCTCCCTATAGACTTCCTAACAAGGAATTCAATGAGTCGTGAGCAATTAGTTCACCTGCTTGATAAATTCGATGATATTCAAGTTTGTGTTATTGGAGACTTGATAGTCGATGAGTACATAAGCTGTCGAGCAATAGGAATGTCGCAAGAAGAGCCAACAATTGTAGTCACACCGGTTGATTCAAGACGATTTCTTGGTGGCGCAGGAATAGTCGCAGCTCATTGCGCATCCCTTGGCGCCAAAACACACCTCATTACGGTAACCGGTGAAGATTCATTAGCTGATTGGGCCACTCATAAAGCTGCGAGTTATGGATTGGATATTCTCTCCGTAAGTGATGCTAAAAGACCGACTACACTCAAACAACGTTTTCGATCTGGAACGCAAAGTTTGCTCCGTGTTAGTCACCTATCCCAAGAATATTTAGATGATCGAAAAAAGCAACAGATTGTTGATGCCTACAAGTCAATTTCATCCAGAATTGATTTGCTAATATTTGCAGACTTTTCCTACGGCGTAATCTCTGCAGATACAGCGAGACAATTAATAGAAATAGCGCGAGAAAATCAGACAATTGTTGCTGCGGATAGCCAGTCCTCTTCGCAAGTCGGAAAACTTTCGAAATTCATTGGCGCAGATTTAGTATCTGCAACCGAACATGAAGCAAGACTAGAGATGCAAGAAAAGAACTTAGGTTTAGTTGCGCTGGCTGAGGAGCTGAGTTCCTTGTTGAAAGCCGAGAACCTTATTCTTAAATTAGGCAAGGCAGGAGTATTACTGGTGGGGAATGAAGCAAGTCAATCAAAACTACCAACTGAAGAAATAGTAAGTTTTAATGATCACGCCACTGACGTATCTGGAGCGGGAGACTCAATGCTTGCCGCGGCAAGCCTAGCTCTGGCCGCAGGCGGCAATATTTATGAAGTTGGATTTATTGGCTCCTTATCTGCAAGTATCCAAGTCGGGAGAACGGGAAATTTACCTATCTCTTCTGGGTTGATGAAGAGAATTCTTCTCAAGTGAAAGCCTTAATGCTTGCGGCGGGTCTGGGATCGCGCCTTGGCGATGTAACAAGAGATGTTCCCAAACCCCTCATTACTGTAGGTAGGCAAACAATTTTAGGAATTAATATTGGAAAGCTTCTAGAAATAGGAGTTACTGAGATCATCATTAACACTCATTACAAAAAAGAAAAAATTGAACAATTCATAGAGAGTTCTAACTTCGATATTCCAGTGACAACCAGCTATGAAGAGGTACTACTCGGAACCGGTGGAACTCTGGCAAAACACATTAATGCGCTAGCAGAAGATGATTTCATTGTCATGCATTCAGATAACTTCTTCGAGTCGAGCCTAAATTGTTTGCTAGATACACACCTGAATCATGAGACTTCACATTTAGGAACTCTCGCCACATTTAGGACCACCGTGCCCAGTGAAACCGGCATTATTGAACTAAACCCCGATGGGAGCATTTGTGAGTTTTATGAAAAAGTAAGAAACCCGCCTGGAAATCTTGCGAGTGCGGCGATTATGATTTTGCGACCTGAAGTAAAGAGCTTAATCCTAGAGTTGGGGTTAAACTGCCAAGACATAAGCCGAGACCTGATCCCTTTCTTGCGCAGTCGACTAGTAACATCAGAGCTTAAGGGTTATTTTCTCGATATCGGAACACAGGAAACCCTCAAAAAAGCGAGAATAATTGCCGGGCAAAGTGAGTCTTAAAATTCAAAAAAGTCAAAAAGTGCGAAAATCTTTCCACTTTTTCACACGTCTACACTAGAGTAAATCTGTGGCAAGGAATATCAACAAGCAAATTATTTTTGACTTCGGTGCAAATAGAGGTCAGAATCTGCCATATTATTTGCTTAAATCCGGAATCGTAGTAGCAGTAGAAGGTAACCCTAAACTGTGCAAAGAAATAAGAGAAGAATACGCAACAGAAATCCGGCAAGAGAAGCTATATGTTGAGAATTGCGTAATTATTGAGCAACAAACTAATGGAGAACAGCCTGTAAGGTTTTGGATTTCAAAAAAAAGCGATGTGCTTAGTACATTTGTCGAACCACGAGATGAAGAAAACTTTGAACAAATTTTTGTTCGCGCTCGGACACCAGCATCTATAGTCAGAGAGCATTTTAACGTCAATCAATCGTTACTCTATTGCAAATTCGATCTTGAGGGCTACGATGCGCCCGCGATTCGGTCTTTGCTGAGTGACGGAATCTTCCCGGCTTTTTTGTCAGTAGAAATTCAAAACAGAGATGCAGTGTCGGAATTACTCTTTAGTGGGGTCTACAAATCTTTCATGCTCATCGACGGAGAATCTGTTGAAAAAAAATATCGAAATACAAAAATTCTAGTATCGGGAAGAAAATCAATTTTTAGCTTTGCGCGACACTCAGCAGGACCATTTGGTGAGGATTTAGTGGGGCGACGGCTCAATGTTATCAACCTGGAGAAACTTCTTGAGTTTAAGGGATATGGCTGGAGGGACTTACATGCCTTTAAAGAACCCATATTGCATCCATTCTGGAATAATTTAATTTGGAACATTGAGTTCTTCCTTCGTAAAATTCGTCGTTATCTTTGGAGAAATCTTTTGCGAAGATAGAAATCTAAATCTCCCTTATCACCACGCTACACAAGTCTATGAGGAAAGGAGGTATGAGTGAAATTCACCAAAAAAGGCTTGCAACTGTTATTGATGAAGAGCATATCCAATCTTTACTGCTTTCTTGTAAGGGTGTACCTAGTTTTCATCTCCAAACATTTAGACTTCGACATAATATTTATAACTGCACATTCATTTGGAGACTCTCTCTTCCAAGGTGCATACCTAATCGGAAACCAAGGCAACCAGAAATTCCGAGTGGTTGTCCCCCTAATAAAGAGCAAACAAAAAGTTAAGGTCCAACAGAATAGATATATCTTCCATTTACTAAGTAAAAACCAGCCAAACGATATGAGAATACTTCGGAATAAATACTTAAGCAGTTTGTTAACAAGGATTTACTCTGGCATTAACCGTCAGACATGGGAAAGAATGTATCCGGATATTCGTATCACCCACTTCACCGAACTTTATGGAAGATACACCCCAGCTAACTTTGGAATCAAACGTGGGCTGAGTTCGCTACTTGAAAACCAGAACGAAGATCTTAGGTTAGACGTATTATCAAAATTAGGGATTGATTCCAATGAAAGAGTGCTAGTAATTGGTTCCAGACTAAGAGATTGGCAGACGAAAAACGATCAGAAACCTTCCTCAATTTATAGGTCATCACGATCTGGAAGATTCGAAGGAATAGCAAATGCAGCAACTTTACTCGGATACCGAGTAGTTACTGTAGGCGATCCAAATTTTCACATCGAATCTGAATCAAGTGAAATCATCAATTATGCTTCATCGAAGAAAAGAAAACCAATGCTTGATGCAACCATCCCTAGTGTAGCGGATGTGATTATTGGGAATCTATTTGGTGCACTTGATATGAGAATGCTGAATAAGAAAAAAGTACCATTTATGATGGTAGATTCTCCCCTCCCTTCCATATTCTTCAATGAACAAGTGAATTTGTCAGTCCCTACAAAAGTATTTTTCAAGAATGGAAATGTTGTTCCTTTTGAAGATCTATTGAGTTACACAAACTGGAATGGGCATGGGTGGGCAGACGAAACGGCAGATATTCTTGAACACGAATACTTCTGTGACTACTGCCTTCTTTCCGACTTTAAATTTTTTATGTCTTCAATAGACGGAGCCACCAGTGACATGGATATGGAAATCGAGAATCGTATTTTTAGGAATTTACCAAAATCGTATGCCAATACAGAAATTCATTTTGCCAAGAAATTTGGGAGGCTGTCTCCTAGTTTTCTCAAATTCATTGACGATAACAAAGATGAAATTTGGAGCTAATTTTGGCTTCAATGGGTGTGTCCAAACCAGAACTGGAGGGCATTTTGTAAAATTCACTTGCAGTTTTGCCCAAAGCGTTCAAGTAGGAATTTTCGATTGAGATTTTGTGGACAGCTTCGTCGAATTTTATTGGATTCACATACTTTCTCTCTTCAAGAACTTCTCTGACAAATGCATAAATCTCTTCTTCCCCATTGTTAATGAATTCAAAGGAATTCTCGCATGCGTCGGTGTATCCGTGCCGATTAAAATAACGATTATCATAGATTTGAGAAATATCAATTGGCAAATTTGTGCTTCTAGATTTGATTATTTTTGGCAATGCATAATCAACGTTGATACTCCAGTGGAGGGTTAATAATGGGACATCAATTGCAATGTACTCTCCGCTTTTTCTCATCACTCGGGTGTCAGAGACTCCATATAGATTCCCAACGAGCAATTTCGCATGTGCGGGAATCATGTAATCCATCAGGTGACTTCTAACGGGATGATATCTATACTGAATCACATTATCTCCGAAATTCGACACTAATTTCTCATCACTAATTACAATCACGTGATCATATTTGCTGGAGAGGTACCTCAAAGTTGATGATAAATTAACTAAGTTAGAACTTCTAATTCGTTCCGAATACACCGGCTCTAAACATTTGGTAGAAGCCGCGGAGCGAATAGCCACGACAGAATAATTCTCACTGATACCATAGTACTTAAGCGCCTTTTGGAATTTCTGGAATGAGCTATCGCGGCACTTTAGTAACTTCAAATAGGGCTTCAATTCGTCTCTGTTCAAGTCTAACTGGGCAGATGTAATTAATTTCCGTGAAACGAAAGTGGGATTTTTTGATTCTACATTATAATCAAGTAGCCTGATTAAAAGTATCTGGGACAAGCGATCCAATTTTAGGCACTTATGCTCTGTATTGGTTTCGATGATGGATTTAATTTCTCGATAGAGAGGTTTATTGAATTTCTCCCTATTTATCTTTCTAAATGTAGGGACTAGTATAATTCGTCTTGGGATCTTTTGATTTTCTGTGTTGCACAATAAGCCAAGGGTTTGAGTAAAAATATCGCCAAATGAATTGAACTGCATTACGCCAATTTTGTAACCCTTACCGTATATCAAGTTGAGTAGAAACCTTGTTTGGACCGCGACCGCAAAGAAAGCCACTCGCTTGAGACTGATATTCTTCAATTTGTTCGATCCTTCCTTGGTACCAAAGAGTAGGCAGGGATATATTAGGCCCATGCACATTCGAGAATACATGATAAATACAAAATTGATTCTGAGTTTTCTCGAACAGAAGGATCGTAAGAAACTAGTACTTTTAACGTGCAGCAACCTATTCCTTGCATTCCTAGACTTACTTGGTGTTGCGGCGTTAGGAGTTCTCACGGCCATGGCGATTCAAGGCACTCAAGCACTTGAACCGGGAGATAGGGTCAGCCGGGTACTCGAAATTCTGCAGATCAGCGAACTCGACTTTAGAACCCGCCTAATCGTACTTTCCGTGGGAGCGGTTCTAATTTTTGTCCTAAAAACTTTTCTATCCGCGTTGATTACCAGGAAAACTCTTTACTTTCTTGGGTATAGATCTGCATATGTTGGGTCAAAATTGGTAGATCAGTTGTTAAAGCAGCAAGTGAGTTATATCCGCGAAAAGTCTCCGCAGGAATTAACCTATGCAGTTAATTCTGGAGCTAGTTATTCGGTATTGGGAGTGCTAGGAAGTATCTCTAAATTCGGCTCGGACTTAGTTCTAATGGCAGTCCTTGCAGTTGGGTTACTTGTAGTGGATTGGGTTACTGCGGTTACAACTTTCTGCATTTTTTTGATAACAGGAATTCTCCTAACTAAATTCCTTGCTAAAAAAGCCAGGAATTTAGGAACCGTTTATTCAGACAAAACAATTATGGGAAATCAATCTACGCTCAATGCGATAAACGCACATAGTGAAATATCGGTACGTGGAACTTCAGAATATTTCGC
>Ga0114967_10002714_pt1 | contig 14727 bp, 11 predicted proteins | sample M_130628_MF_Meta_FD_92639 | JGI IMG/M metagenome (GOLD analysis project Ga0114967, IMG submission 92639) | Freshwater microbial communities from Lake Montjoie, Canada to study carbon cycling - M_130628_MF_MetaG | ecosystem: Environmental > Aquatic > Freshwater > Lake | place: Lake Montjoie... | reverse complement strand
TTTTTCAATTTTAAAAATACATTACATTTTAAAAATCCATTACATTTTAAAAATCCATTGCATTACTAATTTTTCTTAAAAATCCATTGCATTACTAATTAAATTTTCATCGGCATCCTGTTCTATGTCCATATCGGCAATACTAAAAACATCATCTGGCTCGGCATCCTCATCTGATTTTTCTGATTCTACGTCGGACTGCTCTACGTCAGCATCTACGCCATCGACATTTATTGTAGTATCTATATCGTTAGTTTTATATAGTGCCGATTTAAACTTAGCAATATCAGGATTTGACAATAATTTATCCGATTCTAGCAAAATCTTTATTATATATTCAGTTAATGCGAAGGCCGTATCCATTCCAGCTTTTTTCATAATATTGTAAACATTTATTATTGTGGAAGAAATCGAGCTTAAAAGAAAGTTAGATAATACGTGCGGATCTGCATTTAACTTGTAGTATTCGTATTGACTTAATATATCTTCCAAATTGGTTAATTTCTTATATAGGCCGCCAACATTATTTTTATCTAATATTATTTTAAGATAATAAGGAATAAATTTAGCACTTTCATAGTGTTTTATAATATTGTACGTTGTAACTACATTTAAATAATAACTATATAATTGTATATTTCGCAGCGACATAATGTCGGGCGTTTGATTTTCAGATGGATTAATAGACTCTGTTTCAATTAGATGATAATTATTATTGATAGATAGCCCCAAATTTATCCATATGTTATATTTTATTTTAAAAGTCTTTGAAACATCCATAATAAAATAGTTAGTAATCTTCCAAGCCGGAAAAGATTTTTTATCAATGTTTATTTTTTTTATTGTAGTTATTTCATCAATAGTATTTTTGTCGTACTCAATTTTGTCAGATATTATTTTTTCATACATTTTTTCATACTTGTCATAAAACTTTTTATCTTGTTCATTAAAAATCTTTTTGGTCATATTGCATTTATCGCAATAGCCCTCTTTTTCAGATATAATAAAGTTATGCAGTTCGCCCTTGGGACATCTGTTTTCAAAATATTGAAAGAATGCATTAATATCTTCGTTTTTTGCCAGTGCCTTATCTACCGATATATTTTTAACCTGCGACATTAATACGTTACATACGGAACATCGCTCATCAACTATAAACATATTTTTAAATTCCTTTGTTTTAGCAGTTTCTTTAGCTGAAAGCCATTTATTAACGTCAGCCTTGGTATATTCTTTTTTGGCGCCCGATAGTAAACCCTTCGAATTAGCCATTTGGTATACATAAATATTAAACTTATGCGAATTGCCATTGTTATCATAATAACGCTCGGTTTTAATAGTATCAAAATTATTATATGTTATCATTAAATTATTTAATAATTCTATTCGATTATAAGGCTTCATTTCAGTTCGCATGCCGTCGTAGAATACCTGGTCGCTTATTTGATTTAAATAACTGTATTTTTTTACATGCTCGCTTAAAATATTAGAATATGGAACGGCATTCTCTTTATATATTTTTTTTTTAATATATTCCATAGTTTGCATAAAACTATCATATTGATATTTGCATAGTTTAGTATTAGACCAGGGCTCCGGAATAACAGCCGTTGCGTATATGCTTATATTGTCTTTAAACCCATCTTGTATACTACTTTCATTGCGCCCCAATATATATTTTAGTGATTTATCGAACTTATTTCCTTTATAATAATGATGCAACCGCGCTATATATTTTACATAGTTATATATTAAATCATCATCCATTGATAATTCCGGCTTTTCTTCGGTATGATGTTTATTAACCTCCATCTTTAAGGATGATGCCCATTTATATGCTTTAATTAATATTGGTTTTATAGACTCTATGTTCAAACTGGACACATTATTAATTGCTATATTAATAGTTCGCAGTATTATAAATAAGGCGTTGTTAATAATATTCTGTAAAATCTTTTGATTATCTTTGGCGTTTTTGGGCTCCCCACCCTTTCGCTTTGCGCCAGCTCCAATTCGCGCAGAATCAGGCCTATGTTCGACCCGCGTTGCAAATGTTATGCGCCCATAATTGTTATGTATCATATTAACTATCATAGCATAAGTGTAAACAACCGTATATATGTATAATAGGTCTTTAATACTATCGCGATTATTAGATTTGATTTTTAGTAAGTTATTTTCTATAACACCAAGTTCCGGTCTTAATGCATCGGTTATGGATGTAATAATATTCTTGAGATTAACCGCATCTTTAAATTTTACCTGTAATGTTATTATGGCGGCAACTTCTTTCCATATTTCTGTTTTAAGCCTATCATTGTCTGCAACAAAAGAAATGCGTTTACCTGAAATATATTTAACTATTTCATCAATATCAGCATCGGCCAGCAGTTCGCCGCATACTTTGCAATAATATCCGTTATCATCGGGCATTGAGAAATTGTTAATTAAATACTCGCGCAACATGCCGCTGCTCGATATATTCTTTGCTGAATTGAGCATATACTGGGCCTTGGCTATCACATGCGGGCAAACTATAATATTTTTTGCTTTATCTTTAAGCATGTCCGCGGTCTTTAAATCCTTTGGCATAACCACGATTTTTTCTAATTCGGTTAATCGTTCGCGCATCAGCATATATTTATCCATCTGCATAGCCCAATTTAATGATTTAACCAATTCAAGGCCTAAATAATCCTTGGTCAATGTTTTTGATTTTTCCATTTTATTAAATTCCAAATCGATAATTGTACATTGCGTTTTATTTAGTTTATCTATAGTAGTATTAAATTTATTGAGAGATATAGCATTTTTCTTGGCCTTCTCCAATATTTTAATAAATTTTAATCGGTTAAATTCATTTATAACATCATAATATGTTTTATTGATGCTTATTTCTTGCAGCTTTTTTTTACTCAATTCATTAGAAAGTCCCATAAGCTGTATCTGATTTAACATATCGAGTTTCTGATATTTATCGAATATGTAAGTATTAACGTATTTATTTCCCAATCGAACATTTATAAGGTTAGCTATTTTTTTAGATATCGGATCTATATTATCAATTTCAGGCTTATATTCTTGTATATTAGTTAACTGTTTCTGTCTTGCAACTTCGACACTTAATTCTCGTGTATGATATATAGATAAGCTGTTTTTATAGAAATTATTAACATATTTTATATATGATTGCACAATATTAATTTTTTGTACAGCGTCGGCATCAGACTTGAAATATATAGCTTTTTCATCTAATGGCAATGGTGTATATTCTGTCCGTTCTTGCGTGTATACACCACTTTGATGGTCCTCAACACCAAAGCATCCTGATTTTAATATATCTATTATATTATTTTCCAACATAAAGTTTAAAAACGAAGCATCTATCGTTTTAACAAGCTTTTTTTTAAGTTGTATTCCTATAATACTAAACGTATCATGTTTTGCTACCATAATAGACTGCTTATTAAAATGTTCTAATTTACATTTTATTGGAAACTCAACTTGCAGTAATATGCTGTACTTGCTTTCTTTAGAGGCGACTGTGCCTGGAATCATATTAATAATAGGCATGCAGTATTTTAAAATAGGTTTAATTAAAATGCTTGGTAAAGTTGATTTAATATCTTTACTTTTATTCTCGGCATCTTCCATTTCCATAAATGATATGAAGTGATGATATGGTATGCTGGCGTTTTTTATGAAAGAGTCATATAATATATCTCGTTCCGTTTTATTGTATTTTATATCAGGTGTTTCAGGCGGCTTAAAAACAGTAATCGTATTCATTAGGCTTAATTATTTTAACTACTTAAAGTTAACTATATCTTATAAATTAAAAATATAACATATAATTTTATTATAAATGTTTAAAGCTTAAACTAATATAATAAAATAATGGAAACCCGAATATTAGACCGGAGTAATTATTCTACAAAAACAATTGACAATTTTGAAATAATAAGCGCTTATTATGTTGATATATTTTATAATCATCTATACAACGAAGCTAAGAAATTAAAGATAAGTGGGTCGGCATGCAGTATAACTGAGGGGTATAAACATACTTTAAATGCATTCATTAAAAGTCTTGATAACCCAAACTTATATAAAAAATCGCTGTCCGGAATGCATCATTATTTTATAACCGTCGGCTTTGCAAGTATCTCTTACTCAAACTTTATTGATCGTATAACTGCCGATTTCGTACCAAAAGACTATTTTAACTCATTAACGTTTACGCAAAAAATTGGTGTTTTGCGAATGGTTCTAAGCCAATCAATCAAGAGTTTTATTAAGAATGTGGTCGACTCGCATATGTCCAAAATTATAGATTACCATAAAGAACAAGACAATGTCAGAATATTGCAAGATGATTTTATTGATTGTTTAATAATGGAGCGAGAGGGATTCTATCAGCGATTTGTTACAGATAAAGTAATTAACAAAAATGACACAGTAAACCGGTTGGTTGCCGAAAAAATGCAAGCTGAGATTAAAAAATTAATCGGCGAAAAATATGAGCTCAAGCGGCAGAACAATATACTTAAGAAAGCATATTTAGTAAAAAAAGCATCCGAGGCATCTTTACTTAAGACAATCGAAGACTTAAAGGGCTCTCATTATAGAAGACAAGACCCACGACCTGAACCGCGCGAACAAGAAAGACCTTTTTATAATCGAGAACCTTCGCGGTCAGAGACTGCCCAGCAGAGGCCAGAGCCGCAACGCCCGGATTTGCGCCCCGATCAACGCCAAGAGCCGATGCGCCGTGAACAACCAAAGCAACGCCCAGAGCCTGTCAAAAAAATAGAATCGGAAAGTGATTCCGATGCTGAAAATGAATCATCATATATAGAAGTTAACTCATCGAATATAAATAGTATTGTTAACGGCGACAGTGTTATGCTGAATGCGTTACGCAGCGCCGATGACTTCAATCTTACTATGGAAGAAGGAACTACGTTAGATGATTTTTAATTTAATTTTATTTTTATATATATAATTAAAATGCCCATAGAATTATGTAAAGTTTTCAAAGATACATTTGAAATGACATTCGCATCAAATGGATTGAACAAAATATTTTACAGCAAGATATATACAACAGCATTTTTGACCGTTGTCGTATTAATGATTATGATTTTGATTTATCCATGTAAAAAAGGAACACCTATGTGGATACTTGGTAAAGTAGGATTATATGTATTTATTGCATCGTTAGTTGTAATATTTATACATGATGGTGTAGTTCAATTTAAAACTAAACAAACGTTAGGCGGCAATGATTCCGATAATTTTATTGGAGGCATTGGTAACGATAACGTAATGTATGAATCTGGTATGAAACCAAGCCCTATAACTGGTCGCGGCGGTCTATCCGAATATATAGATCAATCAGATCAATCTAATGAAGATTTTTTAACTGAATTAGGAGTTTAGCAAGTATTGCTGACGTTTAGCAAGTATTGCTAAAAGTTTAAGAAGCTGGTATTGCCGGCGTTGGAACCATTACAATATGCATTTTTTCTGATTTAGAGTATTGGACCATTATAATAACAACTAAAAACAATACAAGATACATTAGCATAGTATTATTTTTTTCTAATTCATTAAACCGGTCGGTGTCATCGAAACGCTCAGCTGGGTTGCGTTGACTCGATTTAAAAGGCTCCTTATTAGATTGCATTACAATGGGCATTGCGTTTAGTTTTTCAATAGGCGCCGGATTACAAGATTTAACTGGTTCACGCCCTGAAAAATACTGGTTTTCAATATCATCTATAATTGCTTGTCGGGTTCTTTCCCTGCCAGAACCATCGTTTGCATACACACTGGTTTTACAATAGTCAATTATTTTACCCGAACGCGGACATTCAGACAATTTATTAATTTTCTTATAAATTCGGTCTTCTTTATTTTTTATCTTGTTTATCTGCGACAGATAGTTAACCTCATCATAGTTTATGTAATAATCTGAACCAGCACTAATCTGGTCATTTCCGTACTCAGCCCCAAATGAAAATGAACTCATTATACTATATATAAATATAATTTAAATACATATAAAAAATAATAAAATAATGAATATTAAAGAATACAAAACCCCAAATATTTTATTTTTAACTGGAGTTTTTATAAAAGACTGCTGTCCGCTCGAGGACCTGTTTGAAAAGCAAATTCTTGATAAATTGAATGTTGATGTAAAAATATGCTTTAATAAAATACCATCCATATTTAATAGCTTAAATACATGGATAAAAAAAACTAACATTAAATGCTGGCATTGCGATTTAAACTTTGAAACAATACCCGTTTTTATACCAAAAGTTATAGAACAATCGGGGACTGATGCAACCTTTAAAATCATAACTAACGGATGTTTCTGTTCATTTCCGTGCGCTATTAGTTATAATAATATATATCATCCAAAAATATTTGATAATATAAACAACAAAGAAATGATTTCATACTTGTATAAAATTTTTAATAAATGTAATATTAAAGAAATACTACCCGCACCATCCAAATTTACAATGTTGCAATATGGAGGATCTGTTGACCCAGATGAATATAGAAAGCAAATAAACGATATAAACATCAAATTAAAGGAGCTTGAGTATAGCTAAATTAAAAATACTAAATTAAAATTTAACCGTATGCGTCGCAATAAGCTGCGTTTGATATCTGAGTTCGGTTTCATCGGTTTGGCTCATCCACGTTATTTTAATTTTACACCCGTCTTTGCTGGGACAAATCCATACTCTATATCCCTTTGATATTAATTCATCGATAACTGTGGAATATATATATCGCTGACTATCTTTATTTGACATGCTTGCAATATTGAATGTTATGGGCATTGTTGTAATTACATGATGCTGCCCTTCTTTATGCGATGTTAGCAGTTCATCATTAATTCGCTTTAAAATATCAGTTATAACTTCTTTTAAGTTTCTTTTTTGTAGGTTATTATTTCGTAAATTGGATGCCGGAACCAAAGCATCTGCCGATATTTGTATTTTATCAGACATGGTATATATTTATTCATATAAATTTTAAATTATAGAACAAAGTTTTATAATATATACTTAATGTCAGAACAAGAAAAAGAACAAGCTGAATTAAATAATTTTTTGAATGCGAAATTTATATTAGAAAGGTCCGAAAATCCAAGCCCATTTTTTGCTCTTGTAATAGTTATAGTAGTTATATGTATTATATATTGCATATTTATATGTTTTATTAAAAAATCAGTTAGCGGCATTTGGTATGATGATAATGATGACGAACATGAAATTAAACATAATAAGTTTAATGATGGGATTATTATAGATAAAAAGTTTCACGGAATGTATAAAGGACATGTAATTATTGTATACATGGACAACATTATAAAAATGGGCATATGCGTTGATAACATGATAAAATGGACTGATGGTTCTAAATGGATGGCCGACAGATAATAATTTAATTTATTTTATAAATATTATATATGTAGATATATATATTAATATAAACAATGGCAACTGGTGGTATCTTCCAACTTATTACAAATGATGGTAAACAGGATCGTATGTTGATGGCTACGGCTCTTCTTAATCAGCGTATCGACGATATTAAAAAAGCACGTGGTCCCAACGAGGTACCTACTCTGTATGACATCGAGCGTACTCACATTCTTTTTACTAATGCTCACTTCAAGCCATTCGCCGCCATTGGTTATGAATATAACAAGGTTACTCCTAGTTCTGGCAATTCCACCAGCCTGGGTTCAGTAGTTCAGTTCAGCATTCCCCAGTTCGGCGACTTTTTCTGTGACATGTGTCTTCACGTTGTATTATCTCAACCAACCATGACTGGCCTACCCACCGATCCATCGGTGCAAAATCTTTTCCGCTGGTGTGACTACCCCGGGGAGCGTCTTATTGAACGTGTTAGCTTTGATGTTAACGGAAATCCCCTTGATGCTTATGACTCAGTCGCCACTAATTTCCACCGCGAGTTCTGCGTTCAGCCTAACAAGAAGCTTGCTTGGGACCGATGCGTTGGTCAGGAACAGCCCCAGGTTGGATACCTTGACCAACCTAACTGGGCTAGAAGCGGCGTTTCGGCCAGTCAAATTAAATACCGCACTCAGGTTGTTGACACCAGTGGCCTCCAAACCCCTACCGGCGCCAAGACTGATGACCTCGAAATGTTTATTCCTCTTCTGTTCTGGTGCAACAAGGACCCTCGCCTCGCAGTTCCCTCCGTTGCCATTCCTTATGGTCAGCGTTTCATTAATTTCAAACTGGCCGCCCAGTCTGATCTGGTTGCCGCATATCCTCGCGGTTATGCTGATGGCACCTCATGGGACACCGCCACGGCCGCCGGTGGTACTTTGAGCACTGTTTCTATTAAAACTTTAGAGCTTTATGTTAACAATATTTTCGTTAATCCCGAAGTTCACAATATTTTCATCAAGCGAATTGGATTCAGTCTTATTCGTGTTCACAAGCAACAAGTATCTTCGGTTAGCACGACTGGAAATTCTATTCTTATGTCTCAGCTTAAGTGGCCTATTGAAACTCTTTTCGTTGGTCTCCGATACACGTCTTATGCATCTGGCGGTGCTAACTTAGACAAGTGGTACAAGTTTTCCAATGTTACTGATGACAAGCGCTCTACTATCGGATGGGATGTTCAAAAAGAAAAGGCCGTTGCTTCTTATACCACGGCAGCAACCACCTTTGCAACTACGGCCGGTGCTTATTCTTCATCGGTTTTAGCTCCTTTACCATCGGTTGCTACTGGATATTCTTTAGTAGTTACTTACACTATTGACCCAACTGCCGCCTCCGCAAATGTTGTTATTGGATCTGTCCTTACTTTCGTTTCAGCCGGTGTTTCTTATTCTTTCTCGGTTGAAAATGTTGTATACGCTCCTGGACTTATTGTTACATACACTCTTTCTCTGCAGAGTCAAACCGCTGTCCCTGCAACTCTTACAACTGTTACTGGTCTTACTGATTTTAAGACCAGCACTCTTCAATCCACTCCTCTTTCTTATTCCGTCCCCGTTCAAACGTCTCTGCTCTCTAGCGTCTCTATTAAGGCACACGGCATTCCTATTTACAACGATTTCCCTGCCGCCTTCTACAATGCATATTTACCACACACTTATGGCGGTGCTAACATTGTTGCGCCCTCCGACCCTGGAGCTCTTATGATTAACTTCTGTCTGTATCCAGGCACTTACCAGCCATCTGGTCACATTAACGTTTCGCGCGCTCGTGAGTTCTACATTGATTTCACTGCCGCTGCTGGCGTTGACACCACCAAGACTGCTAACCTGTTAGTTGTTGCATCCGCCATTAACTTCCTGCTCATCAGTGATGGTAGCGCCGTTCTCCGTTATTCCACGTAAAAACCTTTTTCAATTTATATTTTTTTTGATTATATCGAATTAATGAATACATTAATTTCTGAATGAATAGATACATTATAAACATTCAAGTTATAAAGACAAAAAACATATTTATATATATAATGTCGGACGATAGATCTTTATTTTTGTCAGACCGGACAAAATTGCAGTGGCTGCCCAAGACATACAAAAATTTCTTAAATAAAACAACTATAATATACGGCAGAACAAACAGCGGCAAGAGCACCATAATAGATGAAATAATGTTTTTATGTAAAGATTTTATACCAACCGTATTTGTTGTCGCCCCAACTAATTCTAGCAATAATGCGTATACTAACAAGATACCGCCCCAATTTATTCATAAGGAGTTAGACTGCGAATGGCTTGATAAATTATTAAAACGACAAAAAAATTCATCGGCCGCGTATATAAATGCCAACAAGCTGGAGATATTAAAAACATTGTTTGACAAGGTTTCGGATGACACGATTACAATATTGGAAGAATCTATCATTAAAAAAGCACACTCGTCCATATTAACCGTGGAAGATTCTAATATAGAATTTATACATAAGAAAAAACAAAAATCTCAGATATTGATAGACCGCGACGATATGCTAAGAAAACTATATAAAACGACAATCAGATTTCACAAAGTTTCATTGGAGAATATGGATGGAATATCAAAAACCGAAAAGGCCGCGTTAAGCTTTCTAGATTTTAATCCAAACGTTATGCTTATTCTTGATGACTGCGCCAGTACATTTAAAAAAATGTATAAAAAATCATCGGCAATAAAAGAAATTTTTTACGAGGGTCGCCATTACTTCTTTACTACAATTATCTCGTCTCAAGATGACAAAGAAATAGATTCCGAATTAAGAAAGAATACAACTATAAGTGTTTTTACAACGGCCCAGAGTGCAACCTCAAATTTTGAAAGAACATCAAATGGCTATCCCAAGCATGAAAAAATGCGGGCAAAAACGTGTATAGAATCAGTATTTAAACAAGATGATAATGATTTAAAACATTATCAAAAACTAGTTTATATACAAAACGAGTCGGACCCATTCCGATATACAATAGCTGATATCCGAGATGATTTTAGAATGGGGTCAAAACCCATGTGGGATTACAGTGATAGAATTAAAGATAAAAAAGATTCGTTAAATAAAGACAATTCTATATTTGAAAGATACCTATAAAAAAAAATGATTTTTATTGTATATTATTAAAAGCCATGGATATTACTAAGGAGATTGCAGCGGCATTGCGAAAGTTTGCTATCCGGCATGGTATTTCCATTACCGAGGCTGAAAACTTTTCTGAGGTTATTGTTGAACAGCGCAAGCCTAAGTTTATCGATGATACGTTCAGCCACATGGCCAATTATTTAACTATTCCCGAACTTATTAAATTTAGCACAGTATCAAAAGATATGTATAGTTTCTACCCATTGGTTTGGGGCATTATTCAGAGCTGGGTATATCCTTATTCATTGATTCCATCCAGCGACTATATTGCAATTAGAACAGCAGTATGTATCGATTATTATTATTACTATTCAAATATGCAACATAACCCTCATTTCACATCTATTAAGGAGGAAGAGCGAAGCATTCGTAAACTAGAAGACCAGCTTGTTTATCTTCGCCCCACTCATATGTACTACAATCTCCGCAAGGTTACTCATACCAATGAGCTTAAGTATCGGCGCGAAGACCTCAAGGAGTACATTTATCAGTTCAATATGAGCCGCACGGTATTTGATCAGGATATATTGTTTGATTACTTGATGGTTTCCGTTAAGAATCCCAGTGGCATTCCTTATCTCACGGTAAAACAGCTGATTGACGCGCGTCTATACGGATGGGACCCCATCAAGAATCCTGTCGAATACGAAAACATCCAAAAGTGGATGTCGGGCGAATTCAATCGAAAATATATAGCTGTGCGCGCGTCAGACCCTTACGACCCAGCGTTTGAGTATGAGTACGATGATAACGGCATTCAGATTCGGAAGTACAGAATCAAGCCCGACTATTGCATGTGAATAAATATTTATATCTACATTACTAATTTGATATATTATCTACATTACTAATTTGATATTTATATTTAAAACTCATTCTATGATTTTTAGGTTATTAATTTGATATTTTTTTCAAAAAACATGTTATTTTATCTACATTATTAATTTGATATTTTATCTATGATTTTTTAAAGAACATATAAAAACTATTATCTACATTATTTAATTTGATAATATTAAACGGCATAAAATATTTACCAAAAACACTCTCCCATTTTTTTATACTTAAATATTTCGCATAAAACGTATCTACAAATTTATCATATTTCATCTTTTTGGTAACGGCTACATCATATAAGCAATGCTCTAAGTTTATGATAGGAACTATATTATCATGGTTACATTCATGCTCGTACAACATTATAACGCCATTAGAGCTTAATATTTTATTAAAAAATTCTATTATTTCCGGATATAACTTATTATCAATATGATGCATAACATGTGATATCATTATTAAATCTACTGGTTTATTTAGCTTTTCTTTTTTATCGTAATGTATAAATGTAATATCTGGGCGCGGCTCGTATTGAATTCCGCCAAACTCATCAACATCTATAACATAGGTTCGGTCAAGCGGCAATTTTAATATTTCGCGACCTATTGCAAACGCAGCGTCGCCAACGCCACCGCCAAAATCTAATATACCATGTATATGCGTATTTATATTAGGTTTTATTGTTTTCCATTTTCTAAATGCTTTATTAATATTGCCTTGAGTGCTGTATGCTTCTGATGGCGCTGTTATAATACCTAATTGCTCTACTATTTTTTTGTCATTTAAATTTATTTCTATTATTTTTTCTATATCACTATCGGTACATCTTATTATTTTTTTTATAAGTTGTATCAAAATAGGTTTCCATTTAGAATCTTTATAAAGTTTTTTAATGTGATTGGATTTAGCTGATAACATATATTATAGTTTGTAAAAAAACTTCAGAACAATTCGAGTAATCATTATTAATAGTTTAGCGGCCGATTGCATTATGTACCACAATATTACTACGCTAATTACTTTCATTTTATATATATAATGGAATCGATAAGTTATAGTACATTAGAAAAAAGTAACCGAGACAAAATTATTGTACAGATATTGACTAAAAATCAGCAACTAAAAAAATACTTTAATGTTAAGCCAATTACAAAAATTATAAAATATCAGCAAATGGGCAAAGATGTAATTATTGTAGACGGCGAAAACATATATAAAAAACATCAATTTATTTTAAAAAAACCAAATGTGTTCTGCAATTTTTTTACAAACTATAACGCCAGTCTGTTGCATCCAATTAAAATATATAAAAAAATATATACAGTCGCGGCAACCGACTGGATTTTTCGACTGGTTTTAGAAAAAACGCATGCAAAGCCAACAACAGTCGATTGGGATAACAATGACCAAATGTATATAGAATTGGAATATGCCCGAAAGCCTGATAAAAATTATATAAAAGATTTAAAACTTTTTATTAAAAAGTTCACAACCGTGATGGGCGGCGACATAACAAGTTATATAATTGAATTATTAAACAAATATATAAATCCACCAAACCAATTCAAATATATATCAGACGCCATTGAAAAGAAATATTTAATAAATAGAACTGAATATTTTGACATTATAGTAAATAAGGCCGATTACTTCATAAACATTGGGTATTCCGGCATAGATTATATTATTATATTAGATTCTGAAAAAAACATATCTTATTATGCGTCAAAAATTTCTACGGAAGATAAAATGATACCATACGAATGCGGGTTCTGTATATTGACCGCAATAAAAACGCGCGACGTATACATAATTAAACGCGTTATTGTTGACGGCGGCGTATTGGTTAACGACAAGAAGCCTGACCAAATTAACTATAGAAATAAGAAATTTGGTGAAATGATGAATATTAAATATATAACATACGCGGCGCTATCATACGATGAAATAAAAAAGTATGCCGGCCAAATAGACAAAAATCGCGATTTTATAGAGTTTTCCAAATTAAATTTTAATCCTATATACCAATGGTCATCAAAGCAAATGCCCATAACATTTTACTGCCTAAAACATCCAGAAAAAGAAAACACGTATATATTATATCTTACAACAACATCCCGCGATTTAGCAAATTCAGGCATCGAATTATTGCCGTTTTATAAACAAGACCCCGATGTAAAATTGGTGCAGTTCGACCCAAGTACTGGAATCAATATATTTTTGTATCAATCGAAAATGAATTTAGATAAAAAATATGTGAGCCTTGCTTATACAAATAACGAATGGATTTTTATAGAAATAGTTAACAGCGCCGATACTGATAAATATGGCGATGATTTTAAAAAAGTAGAAACACAGATATGGAATTCGTACAGAAATCCCGTTTCATACAAGGACCTATTAATAGATAAGAAAAAAATAGCAGAATCTATGTATTTCGTTTCAACCAAGACTGATATGCACGAGGCCCCTATAAAACTCAACAATTTCGTTAAATCAAGTTTAATACGCGAATACTGTATATCATCCGATGTAATAGATTTAGCAAGCGGCCGGGCGTCTGATTTAATGAACTATAGATTATCATATGTAAAAAACTTGCTTTTTATTGAAATAGATAAAGATGCGATAGATGTTGCCGTGGAACGTAAATTTGATATGGAAAATCCTAACAAAACTAAACTAAAAATAATTAATGCAAACTTAAATGAGCCATACAAGAAAAACTTAGCAACTATACAAACATATATGGGCAAGGTTCCAAACGTATGCTGTTTTTTCGCATTGCATTATTTAACATCTAATTTAAAAGATATACAGAATATAGCGGCTTTAATATCCAATTTATTGGTTAAAAATGGAACGTTTCTATATACAGCATTTGATGATTTTAAGGTACTTAAATTACTGGATAAGGGCAAATGGAAGATAAATGAGAATGGCGTAAAAAAATATAGCATTCGAATGGCGCCAGGTCAAACCCAAAAGATTGAGTTAATACTGCCGTTTAATGTGAATACCCATTATTACGAGGAAAATTTAATAAATGATGAAATATTGGACAAAGAGTTTACAAAACAAGGTCTTTTTGTAGAAAAAGAGGGCAATTTCATGGACTTTATTGATAAGTTTAAGGAAAAAAAATCAAGATTTTATAGCCGATTAACCGAGGCCGATAGAACATTTGTTGGGCTATACAAATATAAAGTATTTAAAAAGGTT
>Ga0114967_10002709_pt1 | contig 14752 bp, 13 predicted proteins | sample M_130628_MF_Meta_FD_92639 | JGI IMG/M metagenome (GOLD analysis project Ga0114967, IMG submission 92639) | Freshwater microbial communities from Lake Montjoie, Canada to study carbon cycling - M_130628_MF_MetaG | ecosystem: Environmental > Aquatic > Freshwater > Lake | place: Lake Montjoie... | reverse complement strand
ACATTACAAAAATCATCAGATTTAAAACCATTTAAATTAAAAAATTCAGCAACATTAAATTTTGACGATGTTAAATTTAGATTAATAATGGAATTAGAAAATAGAAAAAATTTATTATCTGCTAATTATGTTGTTATTGAAAATCAACCATCATTAAAAAATCCACGGATGAAATCAATAGCAACAGCTATTTATGATTATTATTTAATTCGAGGTATTATTGATAAAGATATAACAAAATCAAATATTACACAAGTTAAATTTATGTCACCTTCGAATAAACTTAAAATAGCAACTGAAGGAGATATAAAACAATTAATTAAAGCAAAAAAAACAGATGATACTAAAGCATATAAATTAACTAAAAGTTTAGGTATAAAATATTGTTTAGAATTAATACAACATCTACCAATATATGTTAAACATTTTAATTCTCATAAAAAGAAAGATGATTTAGCAGATTCATTTTTACAAGGAGCCTATTTTTATTCAAATAATATAAATACACCAAAAGTAATAAAAAAATTGAATTTTTTAGTTTAATATATATTATGTATTAATTATTAATGAATTCAAATCAATATTATTCAAATAATAATCCTACCCTTGGCGAAATTGTATTAGTTATCTTTTCTGCTAGATCTGACTCATTTTTTGATGCTAAATTAATGGAGTATCCTTATCGTGGAATGATGAGTTATCCAGATGCATCAAAAAAAAGACGGGTTTCTAGTTGGAATAAAATAATTCCTCTAAATAAACCTATGGTTGCACGTGTCGATGAAATAGATACAACTGCACAAATTGTACAAATATCAATTGCATATCTTGATGATATGGTTGATGATAAAAATTTATCAGTAACAGATATCCAAAATAAATTAATGGTTCAATTTACTGAAAATAAAATATTAGAATCATTTATCAAATCATTATGTATTCAAACAACATGTAATTTTGATATTATATGGCAAACTTTAGTTCATCATATTGATTCAAAACGACGTATATTTAATGATGAACATAATGATGCACCCATATCATTATGGATATACTTTTGTAATAACATTGGTGATTTAAGTGAATGGTGTGTAATACTAAATATCAGTGATGAAATTCGTAAAATGATATACGAGTTATATATTAAAAGAACTGATGAAACTATTAAAAAAATTAATTCAAAAATTAAAATTATTTCACCTAGTGGTATATTACATACCCAAAAATTATTAAATACGTGTTTAAAAACAATTAATTACAAATATACATTTAAATATATGTCTACCCCTGATTATATATTAGAATCATCAACAGAAGATTCTAGTATAGCTGATCATAAGAAGATTATTGATATTTTAAAAACAGAATCTCAAAAAATGACACCAAAAGTATTTGTCCAAGTTTTAGATGCTGATATTGCGAAATTAATAGGTTAATTTAGATGATTTTTTCTTTTTAATTAATCCCATTGTTTTTTCTAAATTTAATTGATCTGTTTGTATTGGTTTATTTCTTTTTATTGCATATTCTGATTCAATTTCTGAATATATTCTATTTAATTTATCAATTGGAACTTCTTTTAGTTTATTAAATTTGTATGATTCTTCAATTTGCATTTGTCTAGAAATGAGCGGTGGGTGTAAAACAATATATTCTTTAGAATTAATTATAAAATTATTTCTAAATTCTTCCAATGTTAAACACCCACCATATTCTTTTAATGTTATCCAATGCGGTGCAGGATTAATTTCTGTATATTTATTATATAATTTAAAATAAAATAGATTAATTAATGAGTCTCTTTTCCATGTTAATGAATCATTTAATTCTAAATTATATTTTTTCATACAATTAAAACTACAATAATTACCAGTGCAAAAAAATGTTTCATTATAATAATCTTCAGGTAATTCAAGACCTGGAGTATTAAAACAATTTCTACACCACCAACATTTTGTATTTTGTGAAAATATTAAATTATGTGTTGCAATTTTATGTATTGAATTATTTGCACAAGTTTGATTAGTTATACTTATACTTGTTTTTAATGTTTCTGTTAAATCTGAATCATTTTTAATATTTATCTTAGAACAAAATATATCTTTTTCTGATTTTATAAAAATATCTGTATCAACAGAAACATCAACAACTTCTGCATTATTAACTTCTTCAATTGTAATTGGTAAATGAAATATAATTTTTTCTTCTTCAGTATTAATTAAATTATCAACTTCTTTTATATTATCAATTTTCGCTTGTATTATATTAAAATTTTTAGGTTTTCGCCTTTTTTTTTTTTTTTGTATTATTTCAGACATTTATTAATAATAAAGTTTTATCTTTAAATTTGATATTAAAATCATTTAAAGATAAAAAAACTTAAAAAACTTAAAAAACTTTTCTAATTATTTATAATGCAAATTAACAAAACAGATTTTAAAGTTATATTAAATCATATGAAATCATTATCGCAGTTAGAAAATAATAATTTAATTAATCAAACACGAAATGGAAAAACTGATTATAATGATATTAATCAACTTATTAATATATATTCATCAAAAAAAATATCAAAACTTATGGATAAAATTAATAATAATTTTTTAACTTTTAGTGGTGGTGAGAAAAATGACTACGACGACAACCAAGAAGAAGACAACTACAATCGAGAAGAAGAAGAAGACAACCAAGAAGAAGACGAAGACGAAATAACAAAAACTAAAAAAGAACTGATAAATATTATTACTAGTCTTGAAAAATACATAGAACAATTACAAAAACAACAGCAACCAAAAAAACAACAACTAATGAAAATATTTAATAAATTAAAGAAAAAAAAATAATTAATTATATCACAGATATTGCTGATTTTTTAGTTTTACGTGCAACACGTTTTTTAGGATTACCTTCGCTTAATGTTGTTTCAGATATTAATCTATCATTATTTGATGATGATTCTTCTTGTGTATCACTTGCACCTGCTTTAATAGTACTTGATTGTATATTGTGAATTCTATTTAAAATATCTTTTACCTGTGTTGGGGCTCTAATATCGGGCATATTTGCGTTTGTAATTACAGGTGGTTTAGAATTTGCTGCTTGAGGTTCATTTATAGAAAAATTTCTAGATTGCTCATTAAATTGATTATTTGGTTGATTATTTAATTGTGATTGAAGTTGATTAATATAGTCTTGTTGTTGTTTCATTTGTTGTTGCATTTGTTTTTGTATTTGTAATTTAGACTCAGACTCTTTTTTTTTATGTTCTTCACGTTGGCGTTCAATATTAATTTCTTGTTGTGTCATAAATTGAGAACTTTCTGTTTTACTTGGATTAATTATTTTACTTAAAAGTCCTGGGTTTGATGCTAATATTGAATCTAAACCAGGTAATTTTGATGACTGTGATTTTGTAAAATGAAAAGCACCGGCAGAAGCTATTATTAAATATAATAATTTAATTTCTGGTGCCATCTTTCTACCAGAACCTTTATATTTTTCATATATTTCTTCTAAAACATCCTCCCATGAATCAACTTCTAATTGCATGTGATCACCCCATCCAGATAAATGAAAGTCAAATGGATCATATTTATCATTTAAAAATTCAATTACAGAAACTGCTTGTAATAACCCCCCTTTAAATATTTTAACTCCATTTCTTTTATCTGCAAAACTTTTTAATAATTCAAATTCATATTCCATTTCTTCTAAAGATGAATTAAAATCATATTCTTTTGATAAAGCAAACCCTTTTGTTTTAATTTCACATAATTTTCTAAGCATTTCTATTTTTTTAAGTCGTAATTCTTGGGGTGTTAATTCTTTTTTTTCTGTTGGTTTAATTTCAGATGTTGAATGTACATTTTCTTTTTTATTTATTGTTTTTTCTATTTTTGGTATTTTTTCAGTTTGTTTTGGTGATATACTAATTTTTTCATATTTTTCTCTTGAATCGGATATTTTTCTATTATCAGAATCAGAATTAGAATTAGATGTTGAATTAGATTTTGAAAATGCACTAGATTTTAATTCTTTTTTATTTGAACTGTTTGATTTTGTTGATGATTTTGAACTTGCTGAATCGCTATTTTTAAGTAATTCATTTAGTTCAGATGATTCTGATGTTTCATTAAGATTGTGTTGAATTGTTTTACTCGGATTAGCAATCATATTAAAATAATAATCTGTATCTGTTGTTTGTTGTTTTATTCCACTAGGTACATCTTCAATTAAATTATCGCCTCGTGAATTTTGATAATTAACTTTTATTTCTGATGAAGTTTCGGTTTCTGACATTATAAATATAAAGATTCTTTCTTTTAACTTAACGCAATAATAAAATTATTTTTATTATTGCGTTAAGTTAAAATATTTTTAAACATTTGAAGATTTAATTTTATCTCTTAATTGTTGAAAATTTATATAATCTATAGTTAATACATATGATATAGCAATTAGTATAGCAATAGATGGATTTTTATTACCACTAACAAAAATTAAAAATAATATAATAATTCTAAATATTACATTATCAAATAAATTAAATATAAAAAGTGGAAGTTTTGGACCTTGAAAAGGTTTACCGGTTCCAATTCCTGGAATTTCTAAAGAAATACCTGTACCTAAAACGGATATATATAATCCAAGTATAACTGTAATAATAATAGATACATTTTTGTTATCTAAAAAGTCTAATGGCATTTATATATTTATTTAGATAATAAAAAATTTAAATTATTTTAATTGTTATATTGACTCATATCTTTTATATTATAACCATTTATAATAATATTTTAATTTAGAAATTATTATCTATCATTTTACAATATAAAAAATGAACTATTGTTCTTTAGAAGATGCATGGGGTAATAGTAATCGCATGTGTAGCCAATATACAAATTATATGGATGAAAAAAATAATAATAATAATAATAATAATAATAATAATAATAATACACTATCACCTAGTTGTGCAATGAACGACTATAATTCAAAACCAGAATCATTAATAAAACAAAATGTTGAAAAATATACAGATATATCATATAAAACACCGTACACATATCAGAATAAAATACTACAAAATACACCAAGACAATACAATGATCACATTGATGAATTAAATAATTGTGATGATTTTATAAAACATATTCGTAGTTGTAAAAGATGTCATAATAAAATTAAATATTATTTTAAACCAAAAATAGTAGAAAATATTCAAAATATTGTTGAAGATAATAAGGATACTATTGTTTTAATATTAATTGGAATATCAATATTACTATTTTTTAATTTAATACATAATATGACTAAATCAAATTAATAATTATTTTTCTGACGGTGTCCATCTTATTAATAAAATATTAGGTTCATAAAAATCTGTTTTAAATCCATTTAATAAAAGTTTATCCGTAATATATTTACGACATTCTTTATGTGAATATATTGGTAAACCAACTAAAAATTCAGGCATTTCATACCAAGTATGATAAAAATTACCAGAACTTGCAAAATATATTTTTTTTTCTACAATTTTATATATTTTCTCAAATGTTATAAACTTTCTATCTTCTCGTTCTTTTTGTTGCTTAATTAGTTCAGATGCTTTAACCATTATAATAGATAATAGATATTTATTATAAAGATAAATTTTTATTTATCTTTATATGAATTATGATACTATATGTATGTCAGGAGGTGGCCTTAATGGATTTGCATTTATTGGTGCACTTGAATATTTAAATAATACTAACTATATTAATATTAATTCTATAAAAAATTTTGTTGGTACATCTATTGGATCAGTGTTTTCATTGTTATTAGTATGCGGATATTCACCATTAGAATTAGGTGATTTTATTATTGATTTTAATTTTACTAAAATTAATCTCGATATATCAATTGAAAATATTTTTACAAATTATGGTATTAGTAATGGTGAAAGAGTTGAATATATAATTAATTCATTTATTAAAAATAAATTTAATATTGATAATATAACTTTTAAACAGTTATTTGAATTAACTAACAAAAATCTTATAATAATTGGAACAAATTTTACAAAATCACGTGAAGAAGCATTTTCATATAATAAAACACCAGATATGTCTGTTGTTACAGCTATAAGAATATCAATATCAATACCTGTATTTTTTACCCCTGTTTTATATAATAATGATTATTATGTTGATGGATGTATTACAAATAATTTTCCACTTAAATATTGTAATGAAAATACAACAATTGGGTTATATGTTCGAATTAATAGTTCTAATAATATAAAAACAATAATTAATATTATTTTAGGCTGTCTAAATATTGTAACTGATACTATTAATAATAAAGATATAATTTCAAGCAAAAATATTATACAAATTGATTGTAATATACCACAAAAAAAATTATCACAAACTTGTGAAACAAATAATTATAATCAGATAAAAAATGAAAATGAAAATGAAAATGAAAATGAAAATGAAAATGAAAATGAAAATGATAATGAAAGTGAATGTTTTCAAGATTTTATTAATTTTGATTTTACAACTAATTTTAAACTTAAATTAATTAATTTGGGTCAAATATTCGCAAAGAAATTTGTTGAAAATCAACCAATAAATATTTGTAAAAATATTTTAAATGAAATAATTGATAATATAATTTAATATTCATTAAATTTTACATTAGTAAAATCGGTTGGTTTCATATTTTTAATTAAATCTGTTTGAAATTGATAGTCTTTCATTTTATTATCTATTGATTTTTTTAAACTATCATTATGTAAACATGGTTGTAATGTAAATGCACGATCTAAACTTGAATATTTAACATTTTGCACAGAATCTTCTAAATAAAGTTTATCCATATCCGATAAACTTGTATAACCGTCACCTGTTACATATGTAGATAAATCACCAGTTGATACATATTCGACAATTTGATCTTTAAATTTACCATCAATTTTATTATTTTCAAATTTCATATTAAATTCTTTATCGTTATTAATATCTTCTTTTATTATATTAATATCATTTCTTTTCGTTTTTAATTTTTCATAACGGTCTACAACTGATTGTTGAGTAGTATCAATTAATGAATTATCATTGTGTTTTTTATTTAACATTTCATTTTTTGCTATATATTCATTTAAACATGCTTCTTTATTACTAAATTGTTGTTCAATATCTTTAATGTTTTTATTAAATGTATCCTTTAATTCTTTAAAAGTATCCGCAGAAGTTTGTAGAAAATTATTGTATTTTATTCGTGATTCTTTATTTAATAGAATCTGATTTGATAATATAATATGATAATAAATTTCTTCTTCTAATTCTAAGTTTTTATCTGGATGAAATGTTTTAACAAGTTTCATAAAACTTTTTTTAATTTTATTTTCTGGTGCATCCATTGGTACATTAAGTATTTCATATAAATTATATTTTAAATTATTAAAATCTATTTCTATTTTTGACATTTTATATATAATAATATATTAAATTTGGTTTAAATAGTTTTTAAGTAAATCAATAATATTTTCTATTTTATTTATCTACATTATTATTGACTTTTTACTATTTTATTCATATGTTCAATTAAAGCAAATGATGTGCGTTCACCATTATATACCATTGGATTTTTATCATCAATTATTATAATTATATATGGATATCCCGGTACATTAAATTTACTTGCTAATTGAATGTTTTTTTCATCACTGTCGCACTTTATATCTAATGCTTTAATATTATCTATTTTATTATTATTAATATATTCAGAAAATTTATCCCATTCAGGTTGAAATCTTTTAGACCATCCACACCAACTAGTATTAAAATTATAAATAACAATATTGTGTTCTTTGTTATTTGTACTGCTTGCAAATGGTTCGTTATTAATAGTTTTTATTTCTTCTGTTGGTTGATTGCATTTTTTATTAGAAATATAATAAATACTATATAAAATAACTAGAGTAATTATTAACCATACCCATATAGGTATTTCAAAAAATTTATTATTTAATTTTATCTTAACAATATTAATATATTCTAATATCTTTTGTGTTTTAGTTTGATTCATTTTAGTTTGGTCTGGATTAGTTTGATTCATTTTAATTATTATTATATAATAATATAGAAAAAATAATAAAATATTTAAAAAAATCTAATTATTTTTTTCTATACTATTATATATATATAAAATGTCAAATACTAGAAGTAAAGATCTAAAATTAGTTCCACTATTTGGTAAATTAGATGATATGCGTAGTAAATTATTTATTAGTGCATTAAGAGAAGCATCTGATAAAATCAGAGGAAGTAATTCTTATAAAGCAACAAAAATAACTAATGCTGGTGTAAATTATGGTATACAAGGTAATATATATTTATCAGAAGTTACATATCATTTTAAAAATAAGTATTTTATGAATAAAGATTCTACTATTGGTGATGATGATATTCATCCAGAATGGATAACTTATATAAATAATATTAGTGCTCGTATTAATAATGCCACTTATACAAAGACTCCTACACCGACTTCTAATATAGGAAAATATATTATTGATTTAATTGAATCTGTTAATGGTATTGCTTCAGTAGGTAGTGAAGAAGAATTCACACAAGAACTTATTAAAATGTTAGTAGAATCTGGAACAAGAAAAATGCCAGATGGTACCATACAACTTATTGATATGTCCAGTCCATCAACGTGGACAAATATAGAAAGTGTTACTTATTATAGAATTCAATTGATACTTGCTAAATTAATGATAGGAGCTAATACTCTTTATAATAGATTTCCTCCTGCAATATTTACTTTAATGACTGGTGCCGATAGAAACATTGACACTATCCCATTAGAGAATAAACAAGCTTATGAAAAATTTATTTTGAATAGTCTACCTATAGCTGGTAGTCCTCTTCCCGACAATAAACTTAAATTTAATCTAAATTTAACTAAATATTGGTTACTTGAACAATTAGATGAACATGTTAAAAATGCAAAACAGCCTATTAATAATTCATCATCCTTTTTTGACAAAGATACACCAGCTGTACAAGAACAATATTTCCGTAAAGATGGTAAATTATATACATTTGATAGTGATGGAAATGAAGTACATGTCGATGTAACATCTGTAGCATATAGAAAACTTTCTGATGACTCGACTAAATGTTTAGATACGGGTTTTAAAGATTCGACATCTGGAAGTGGCCCAACTTGTGCTGATTATTTACAAGATTGTTTACAAGGTAAAGGTGTTGAAAAATGTAAAGCATTTTTACAAAATCAAGATTTCTGGAAAATTACACAAGATGAAGTTAATAATATGTTACCAGTTAATGCAGTAAAAACTCTTACATCATTTGGATTTGAGTTTTATTCAACTTTTGATGCTGAAGCAGGACGTAAATTTAAAAAAGTTTATGATGTAAATAAATGGATTGAGAATCTTGCAGAAAAAGCTAAATCTGGAACTAGTCCTGGTTTATCAATTGCAGATGTTGAAAATATTACTAAAAATTTAAAACTAACCGGATATCTAGGAATGATAGTACATAAAATAAATTCAAATCCAGCTATATTAAATGATGATTATGTAGGACCTAATAATATTAATCAAATAAATTCTCAATCTTTTGATACTACTTTATCTAAAATTGGTCTTAAACCACGATATGCTGTACAAACGTTATCTGTTGGTGACATTACAAAATTTCAAAATGCTGTTACAGATAATTATCGATATATTAAAGCTCTATTTAGAATCCCTGGTGTTGGTAGCAGTATTTTTAATGCCGGAATGTCTGGTCGAATGGTAGGTGGTGGTACTGACTTAATTGATACATTTGAAGAAAGATTATCTGATAAAACTAAATATATTAGTCATATTATAGCAAATCATCATATTAGTCTAAATAAAAGACTTGAAAGATTTGGAAAAAAAATTGATACAAATGATCAGAAAAAAATATCTGATTTAATTGATAATCTTGCTGAAAGTGAAAGTAAATTATATAAAGCTAGTTTATATGCAGAAAAATATGCACAATTACTTGAGCTTCACGGAAATAATGATAGTACCAGTGTATTAACTTATGATCATTTAAAAGAATTTGTTGATCACCGCAATAAATATTTTGATCGTGTTTCTAAAAAACAGCTTGATCTAATAAGTATAATTAGATCAATTGCTGAAGCTGTTAATAATGAAACTTTACAAAAATCACAGAAAAAATCACAGCATGAACCGGTTGATATAGAAAGTATTAATACACTATTACTTGGTTAAATAATAACAAAATAAAAAATAATAATATTTTAATTAAAAATAATTAAAATATTATAAAGCAACATATATAATATAAGGATAATATAATGGGATTAGGACTTTTATTACTTGTTTCAGTTGGCAAAGAAAATCTTTATTTATCAGCACAACCAGATATTACATTTTTTAAAGTAGCGTATCGAAGACATACTAATTACTCAATAGAACCAACACCACAATATTTTAAAACCACGCCAGATTTTAGTAGAAGATGTACTGTTAATGTTGCAAAAAATGCTGATCTAATTGGTTCAGTACATTTATATGTTGAATTACCTTATATTCAATTAGAAAATGTATCATCAGTTAATAAACAATTTGCATGGGTTAATAAAATAGGTTTAGCCTTAATTAATTTTATTGAAATTGAAATTGGTGGTACAATTATTGAGCGTCATTATGGTGATTGGTTGAATATTTGGCATGAAATTACAATAAGTACAGGTCATAAATCAGGATACAATAAAATGATTGGAAATATTAAAGAACTTACAGATTTTTCACAATCTAAAGCATTAACAAAATTATATATACCATTATCATTTTGGTTTTGCCAAGATTCAGGACTAGCATTACCATTAATTGCATTAACACATAATGATATAAAAATTCATGTAGATTTTAATGATATTGATACATGTTATAAAACATCACCTAGTTATTTTATAACTGTTAGTGATAATTTTTGTCTTTTAACACCAGGTGAAAAATTTTATCAGTCTTACCAAAATTCAAAAAATATAGGCGAATTTATTTATTTTGACCCAATTAATCTTTATTTATATTATAATCAAATTAAAGGAAAAATTATTATTCCAGAAACACAAAATGATATAAATTATGTATTAACTGGAGAAAAATCTAATTTTACTATTAATATTAAACCTAATACTGTTGTAGTTACTGATAATGATTATTTTAAATTTAATAAACCATCATTGAAAGATTCGTATTTATTAATTAATTATATTTATTTAGATAATTTTGAAAGATTCAATTTTTTAAATAATTCTAATGAATATTTAATACCAATTGTACAAACATTATCAGATCAAATTGCATATTCATTAAATGTATCATATAAATTACCATTTACAAATCCTATTAAATTTTTAGCTTGGAGATGTATATTATTATCAAATTCAAATTTAAATGATAATTTTAATTATACAACATATCCTTATTCTACAACTGAAGAAAATATTGTTAACACAAATACACTTATTATTAATTCAATTAATCGAATGAATCCAAATACAACAGAATATTATACTTATCTACAAAAATATCAATATAAATTAAATAGTACACAAAATGGAATTTATTTTTATTCATTTGCTTTAAGTCCACTTGACTTACAACCATCAGGTAGTTTAAATTTTAGTAAAATAGATGATGCTTATATACAATTTAAAATGAATAAATTAATAAATTATCAAAATCCAGTAATAATTAGATGTTATGGAATTCAATACAATATATTTAGAACATTTCATGGAATTGGCGGATTACAATTTAATATTTAATATTTAATGATTATGATTATGATTAATTTAATTTTATATAAAAATTAAATTAATATTTAAGAATTAAGAATTTTGGGTTACCTTTATAATTTTCAATGAATGATCGTGAAATGCTGTTATCTCTAGATTTAATATATTTTTATTATTTTTATTTTCTTTAAAAGATTTATTGGCATCAAATTTACCAATATTAAATATTTTATTATCTTTTATACCATATATAGTATTTGTATCTGGATGAGAATGATATATATGGGTATTACATGTAAATAAAACATCATAAACATTTTTATATTGTGAAAGTAAATCTGAATTATAAACACTCAATGTATGAGTATGACCAAAAATACCACCATTACCACTTGTAACAGTATATGTATTTAGTGTTCCTTTTAATGTAACTTTTTCTGGACAACGGAAATAAGGCGGTAGTACCCAAATTACTAGAAAAATAATTACGACTGTTAATATAATAATTTTTAACATATATATATACATGTTAAAAAAATATATGTTTTATTAATTAAATATTTATATATTTTATTAATTAAATATTTATAGCTTGTTAAAAAATTATATCCAAGCTAAACTTGATAGCCCACTCATAATTCTTAATATATTATATTCTCTAACAACAGTTGATAATATATACGGTGATGATTTTATTATAGCATTTGATGTCACTATTATTTGTGTATCATCAAAATTTGTAAAATTTAAATGCCCTGAATGTTGACTATCTAATGGATATAATGAAAACGTATATGTATAATAACCTATAGGTAATGAATTTTTAAATTTTTGGTATGGTATAACATTAGTAAAATATGTATAATCTTGTTCTGCAAGAAGATTTGCACCATTTGCTTTAATTAATAATGAATTAATTAATGATACTTGATCAATAATAACTAAATTTGAAAATTGGTATTTTAAATACATAGTTAGTGTATATTCTTTTTTACTATCAGTTAATTTACTCAAATACTTATTTTCAAAATACATCAAATATTTAAGTAAATCATAATTTGAATCCCATATATTCCAGTTACTATATGTATTTATAATTCTATTTATTTGATCAAAATTGTCAAGTTTATTACTTGATGTTATATAATTTGATATTTCTAATGAAATATTGCGTATTATTTCAATATCTATTGCATATTTCTTTTGTTCATTTGATGTATATATTTTTGATACAATTAAATCTAAATAATATTGATAAGCTATTGTATATTGTTGAAATTTAGTATCATATTTTGTTCTTTTAATTGGATAATAAGTTATATTTAAATTATTAGTTGGCTTTGTTATCATATGTATATCTTTAATAAGACCGCTAAAATTTTTCTTTAATACTGTTTGTTCATCTGTAATAATTGTGTCAGAATAATTTTTATAACGATCAATAATATACTCATGACTATATGTTCCAAATAATTCTCTTTCTCGTGTATCCAATAAAATATAATCTGTTATTAATATAATACTAGCTTGTGGTATTTTTGTAAATTGATAATTAACACCAGATAAATCATTATCTAATACATATGTAATATCATTTAATGTATACTCTAATCTTATTTCAGTATATGGCATAGCAATAGTTGGAATAGATAAACCACCTTTGCAATTATACCAAAATATTAATGGTATATATATTTCCCATTTATTATTTACAAAATATAGTTTACACATTTTATTAATTTGATTTTTTCTTTCTTCTGTTGAATATAAATGATAATCAATATTAAATATATTTTCATTTAATTCTTCAATTAATTGATCATTAAAATACATAGATATTTTAGAAAAAAATTTGGTGTAATCTTTCCATATCGGTTTAATTATTTCTTGTGAATTTATATACGAAATAGAACTTGTTTTTTGCATATTTTTATTTTGAATAAATGTATCAGTATAAAATAAGTTATTTAATGTTGTTTTATTATAATCTATTAAATAAAATTTTGATGCTAAATCTAAATGTGTTGTATTGGAAATTTTATACTCGTTTACTTCATCATTCATAAATAAGTCTATTGAATCTGTTGCTGTTTGTTTATAAAATTGTGCATACTGTAACATTTCTTGATAATATGTTATGCTTAATAATGGTTTAATATCATATGTATTTGTTGTATAATAAAAATATTGACTTGTATTAATTATAAAATCTTTTGGTAGTGATATAATATAATATTTTTTGTTAGTACTATAATATGTATCCACTATTTTTGCAACTATTCTCATATTATTAGATATTAAAGTTATAGTTTCATTTTGTATATTTTGTCCAAAACCATTTAATGTATTAGTTTCATTAGATATTTCAATTTTATATAATATTTCATCAAATTTCTGTCTAGTACCAGAATAAGGCATATAATAAAAATTTGATAATGGACTATATTGATTTTTGAAACCAATATTAGCTGTATATTTTCTGTTTAATTTCGGTTTAAATATGAATCCTATCTTATCAACAAAACATTGACATAAATCAATATTATTTGTTAAAGTATCTATCAAATTATTTGGTATAATAATAGTTAAATTATTATTTATTATTGAAAATTTTATTGTCTCAATATAGGTTGTATTTATAGTATAATATATATTATCATCAATTATAAAAATAAAATCTGATGGAATTATTATTGTTAATATATTTGTATTTGTATTTAATGTATATTTAGTATTATCTAATGTCCAAATATTTTTCTGTATAAAACCATAATTTATTAATTCATCTAATTTATAATTAGTTGTAGCTGTAAAATATGTTTTTCCTTCTGATTGATTAATATAATTTACTTCTTGAGGAGTATATTTATCATCATCATTTGTATATATATATCCAATAATATTTGAACATAATGAATTAGTT
>Ga0114967_10002707_pt1 | contig 14763 bp, 10 predicted proteins | sample M_130628_MF_Meta_FD_92639 | JGI IMG/M metagenome (GOLD analysis project Ga0114967, IMG submission 92639) | Freshwater microbial communities from Lake Montjoie, Canada to study carbon cycling - M_130628_MF_MetaG | ecosystem: Environmental > Aquatic > Freshwater > Lake | place: Lake Montjoie... | reverse complement strand
GGAGCAGCGTCATCTAAGGTATCCAACAAACTACGGTTGTAGCTAGGACTTACTTCTATTACAGCTGGCACTTCTTTTTCGCGGCGTTTCATTTCGCTAGTTACTCTATGTGCAATTACAGTATCTACACTTTGCGGAAATTTTTCTGCAATTGTTTTCTTAGGTTTTACTTCGCTGATAGAAGCTTCTATTGTTCTTTTTACAGGCTCTTGAGGTCTGTAGCTTTGTACCATTTTTCTAGCAGGAACCTTTTTTGGTTTTGGTTCTGGCTTCGGTTTTGGTTCTTTTGCAACTTTAGCTGGCTTTTCAGCTTTTGCAGGCTTAGCAGCCCTTTTTACTTTTACAGAAGCTACTTTAGCAATTGGTTTTACAGGTGATTTTGCCACAGTTTTTGCAGGCGCTGCTTTTTTAACAACTGGTTTTGCTGATGATTTTGCCACAGTTTTTGCAGGCGCTGCTTTTTTAACAACTGGTTTTGCTGATGCTTTTGCCACAGGTTTTGCAGGCGCTGCCTTTTTAGCAACTGGTTTTGCTAGGGCTTTTGCCACAGGTTTTGCAGGTGCTGCCTTTTTAGCAACTGGTTTTGCTAGGGCTTTTGCCACAGGTTTTGCAGGTGCTGCCTTTTTAGCAACTGATTTTGCTGGGGCTTTTGCCACAGGTTTTATAGGTGTTTTACTTGTTGGTTTTGCCACTGATTTTTTTGGTGCTGGTTTTGGAGCGCTTTTAGGCGCTGGTTTAGGTGCCGGTTTAGCAGGAGCTTTGGCGGCTGGCTTTGCTGCTGCTTTTTTTGCAACAGGTTTTACAGAGGCTTTAGGTGCTGGTTTTGCAGAAGGTTTTACTGCTTTAGCAGCTGGCTTAGCTGGAGCAGCTTTCTTTGCTGTAGCTGCTTTTTTTGCGGGAACATTTTTTTTTGTTGCCATATTTAATACCTTATTGTTTAGTGATTAATACTTTTGTTTTATATTCATTTACTTCTATTTCTTCACCATCTACAATAGAAGCATAAAACTCTAACCTATCGGCCAAAATCTCCGAGCAAATGTAAGCGTTAAATTTATCAACTGATGCAATTAGCTCGTTAGTTTCCAACATTTTTACCACGATTCTATCCGTTACATCCAATCCTGAATCCTTGCGAATACCTTGGATTTTATTGACAATTTCTCTTGCCAAACCTTCTTGGATTAAATCTTCATTTAGTATAATATCTAATGCAACGGTAATGTTATTGCTAGTGGCCACACTCCAGCCAGGAATATCATTTGCACTAATTTCTACTTCTTCTGCAGAAATAGCAATTAGTTCTCCTTTTACATCTATTACAATGGTTTTATTTTTCTCTAACTCATTGATTTGAACTTGGTTAAAGTTAGATATAACAGCTGCTGCATCTTTCATTTTAGCACCTAGCTTAGCGCCTAACAATTTAAAATTTGGTTTTATTTTTTTACTAATCGTACTATCCGATTCTGTTACGTATACAATTTCTTTAATATTTGTTTCTGCCTTTATCAATCCTTCTACATGCTGCAATTGATTTTGCATGGTACCATTCAAAACAGGAATCATTATTTTTTGTAGTGGCTGACGAACTTTATGTTTTTCTTTTTTACGAATAGATAATACCAAGCTACATACTTCTTGCGCTAAATACATCTGTTCTTCTAAATTTACATCAATTGCATTTTTATCGGTTTTTGGAAATTCAGCCAAATGAACACTGCTTACATTTTCTTTATTTGTAACAGTATTTAAATTGCTAAACATCCAATCAGCAAAAAATGGTGCAATTGGTGCCATCAATTTGCTTAATGCAATTAGGCATTCGTATAACGTTTGATAAGCAGCTATTTTATCCTGCACATATTCTCCGCGCCAAAATCTTTTACGGCTAAGGCGTACATGCCAATTGCTCAAATGCAAATCTACAAACTCTTGTATAGCGCGTGCTGCGCGCGTTGGCTCGAAGTCGTCACAATGCTCTGTAACTTCTTTTATTAGCGAATTTAATTTGCTTATAACCCATCTGTCTATTTCTGGTCTGTCAGCCAAAGAAATTTTATCCTCCGCATAACTAAAGCCATCAACATTAGCATATAATGCAAAGAAAGAATAAGTATTAAACAAGGTACCAAAGAACTTGCGTTGCACTTCTTGTATACCTGCCATATCAAATTTTACACTATCCCAAGGGCTGGCATTGCTTACCAAATACCATCTTGTAGCATCTGCACTGTATTTTTCGATGGTTGTAAAAGGGTCAACTACATTGCCAAGGCGCTTACTCATTTTGTTGCCATTTTTATCTAGCACCAAACCATTACTTACTACAGTTTTATAAGCAACATTATCAAACAACATTACAGCCAAAGCATGCAAAGTAAAAAACCAACCGCGTGTTTGGTCAACACCTTCAGCAATAAAATCTGCAGGATACTGCTTCCAAGCATCTGCATCGCCAGCTTTTAGTTTTTCTGCATACACTATGCCCCATTGTGCATAAGGCATAGCACCACTATCAAACCATACGTCTATTAAATCTGGCTCGCGGCGCATCGGCTCACCTTTGCTACTTACCAATATTACATCGTCTACATAAGGCTTATGTAAATCTAAAATGCCATCATTTAAGTAATGTTTGTTTACATCACCACCCAATACTTCGCTGGCTTTTTTAATTTCTGCATGCAATTCGGCAATACTACCAATGCACTTTTCTTCGGTGCCATCTTCGTTTCTCCAAATTGGCAAAGGTGTTCCCCAATATCTGCTGCGGCTAAGATTCCAATCAACCATATTCTCCAACCAATTGCCAAATCTACCTTCGCCAGTAGCTTTTGGCTTCCAGTTGATAGTAGTATTCAATTCTACCATTCTATCTTTTACGGCAGTAGTTTTTATAAACCATGCATCTAGCGGATAATAAATAATTGGTTTATCTGTGCGCCAGCAATGGGGATAATTATGGTCGTACTTCTCTACCTTAAACGCATGCCCACTTATTTTTAATGCAATGCAGATATCTACATTGACATCTTTATACTCTTTTTCATCTTTGTAATTTTTTACAAATCTACCAGTATACTCTCCTGTACCTTCTACAAATTTTCCTTCTCTATCTACTAAGGTTAATATACCTAAATTATTTTTTTGTCCTACGCGGTAATCATCTGCTCCAAATGCAGGAGCTGTATGCACAATACCTGTACCATCTTCTGTGGTTACAAAATCGCCAAGCACTACTTTAAATGGATCGCCTTCTATTACTTCAAATTTATTGCTTTCGAAAGGTAATAATTGCTTGTAGCGCAAGCCTTCTAATTGGCTGCCTTTTAATAAGCAAAGTACTTCGAAAGGAATATTTTTTTGCTCTGGAGTGTAGCTATCCATATCAATAGCTTCTGCATCCGTTTTAAAATATTTAGACAATAATGCTTCTGCAAGAATTACAAACTGCAACTCGTGTGTATATGGGTTAAATGTTTTTACAACTGCATAGTTGATATTTGCGCCTACTGTTAATCCAAGGTTGGATGGTAATGTCCAAGGAGTGGTAGTCCATGCTAAGAAGCCAACTTTGGTGCTTTCTGTAGCTACAAATTTGCCCCTGCTTTCTTGAATAGCTTCATCTATTAATAATTGTGTTCCATGGTTGGCATTTACCTCGCAAGCTAATTCAAATAAAACAGTAGCACTTGTATCTTTTACATCTTTGTAGCAACCCGGTTGGTTTAATTCGTGGCTACTCAAACCTGTACCTGCTGCAGGGCTGTATGGCTGAATGCTTACACTTTTATACAATAGTTTTTTAGCATGCAATTCTTTTAAGCACCACCACAATGTTTCTACATAGTCATTTTCGTAGGTTACATAAGGCTCATCTAGGTTAACCCAATAGCCCATTTTTTGCGTGATGTCGCTCCACAAATCGCGGTAACGCATGACTACTTCGCGGCATTTTTTATTATAATCTTCTACAGATATTTTAGTGCCAATATCTTCTTTGGTAATGCCCAATTCTTTTTCTACACCCAGCTCTACTGGTAAACCATGCGTATCCCAGCCTGCCTTACGCGATACCTGAAAACCTTGCATGGTTTTATATCTACAAAATAAATCTTTAATGGTACGGCTAATAACATGATGAATACCAGGTAACCCATTGGCGCTTGGCGGGCCTTCATAAAATACAAAAGTAGGCATGCCATTGCGTTCATCTATACTTTGCTGAAATGTATTATTTTGTAACCAATTTGCACCTACTTCTTTTTCGATGGTAGGCATGTTTAAATTAGGTAAATTATTATATTTTATTGTACTCATTGCTTTGCTAAAAATGTGCGCTAAGGTACATAAAAATGGGGATGGGAGGATATTTTTAAATTAGAGAATTTATAACAAAGATTTAGAAATAAATGTAGCTCAAAAGCAATTGTACTATTAATTTTTAGCCTATCACTTCCTTCACACTCTCCCCAATCACATCTGCCATAGCTACAATTTGCTCTTCAGTAATTATTAAAGGCGGACTAATGCGCAACGCATTACTAGCAAATAAAAACCAATCTATAAAAACGCCTTTGGCAATGCAAGCATCAACAATTTTTTTTGTGATTTCGTAATCAGTAAAAAACAATGCCATCCACAATCCTTTACTACGAATACATTTTATGCCTTTATCTGTCAACAATTTTTCTAATAATGCTCCTTTGATTTCTACTTCTGCAATGATATTTTTTTTCAATAACTCTTGCATAGCAGCCAAACCAGCAGCGCAACTAACTGGGTGTCCACCAAAGGTAGAAAGGTGCCCCAATACAGGATGATGCGTAAGAGAATCCATCAATTGTTTATTGGCAATAAAAGCACCCAAAGGCATGCCCCCGCCAATTGCTTTGGCCAGCAATAAAATATCTGGCACTATGCCATATTGCTCAAAAGCCCAAAGTGTGCCTATACGACCAAATCCACATTGCGCCTCATCCAAAATCAATAAAGTACCTGTAGATTTACATTTTTGATCAATGGCTTGCAACCATTCTTTGCGCGCTGCATACACACCACTTTCTGCTTGCACAGTTTCTACAATTACACAAGCTACTGTTTCATCAATGCCATCCAGCACCACATCTTCATTATAATTGTAGTGAAAAATATTGGGCAATAATGGTCTGAATGCATTGCGCCAATACTCATCGCCTATCAAACTTAATGCGCCTTGTGTACTTCCATGGTAACTATTATTAAAAGCAATTATTTTTGTTCTATTTGTTACTCGCTTAGCTAATTTCATGGCGCCTTCTGTAGCTTCAGCACCACTATTTGTAAAAAAAACTGCATTCAATGATGCTGGTAAATAATCTGTCAATAGTTTAGCAAATTGCACTTGTGGGCTTTGCACCATTTCGCCATACACCATAGTATGCATATAGGCATCTATTTGGTTTTTGGTAGCAGCTAAAACATGCGCATTACCATGCCCAATATTTGCTACACTTATTCCACCAATTGCATCTATATATTTTTTACCATCGGCATCATATAAATAAATGCCTTCTGCACTTGCAATTTCAAAGCATAAAGGTGCATCAGATGTTTGCCCACAGTGTTGTAAAAATAATTGTCTGTTTGTCATTGCTAAATATTATTGTAAAAGTCTTGTATTTTTTTGAATAATAGGATATTGAGTTTTGCTAATAATTTATATGTTTATTAATCATTAATAAAATACAAGCGCAAACATTGCTAAATATTATTTTACGAATGAAAGTTAATGCATTCTATCCCCTCTAGGTTGCATGTTTTTTAAAATTTCTGCTTCTGTAGCTATCCAAAATTGCCAACGAGATTCAACTTTATCATGCTCTACATATTCTTTGGCAAGGTCTATAAAAGTGCGATAATGCCCCGCTTCGCTTTCCATAAATCGGTAATAAAATTTCTGCAATCTTTCTTCTTGCAAGCCAAGCGTAAGCAATCTAAATCTTTCACAGCTGCGCGCCTCTACCATTGCAAATATTAATAGTTTATCTAGCAATGCATCTTTCCAATCTCCACCTTTGTGCATATGGCTACGTAATGCATTTACATACTCGTCGCGGCGCTGTGGGCCCAATTGAAATCCTTGTTTTTTAATTTCATTAAGCACCAATCTAAAGTGCCCCCACTCTTCTGTTACAATTGGCGAAAGCTCGTCTACTAATTTAGTTAAATGAGAATATTGTTGAATTAAACTGATAAAACTTATTGCAGCTTTTTGTTCACAGAAAGCATGGTCTGTAAGAATTTCTTCTAAACTAATTTCTGCAAGATTTACCCAACGTGGGTCTGTAGGCAATTGCAATCCTAAAATATTATTGTGTTGGTCAGACATGATCTGCGAAGTTAAAAAGAAAAGGAAAGTAGAAATTGTGATTTCTGTAGCAAAATATCACAACACTCATTTCAAAAATTACCATTATTTTTACGGAATGAGAGTATTATCTATTCTAGTAATTGTGCTATTTGGCTTGCAAGCATTTGCCCAAAACACTTATAAAAATAGCCCAAGATATTGGAAAAACAGAAAGCCAAATGCTGCCTATTGGCAGCAAGATGTGCATTATACCATTAATGCTACTATTGATGAAACAAAAAATTTGATAGACGGAACAGAAAAATTGGAATACACCAACAATAGCCCCGATATATTGCCATTTGTATATTTTCATTTGTATCAGAATGCATTTGTAAAAGATTCTTATTTAGATGAGCTGTACCACGTAAATAAAGTAGAAACTTGGTATGGAAAAAATTTAGCACAAGGCCTTGGCACAGTCTTGCAAGAAATAACAATAGATGGAACTGCATGTAAAACAGAATTGGATAATACTGTTTTAAAAGTATATTTACCAAAACCTTTAGAACCAAATAGCTCTATTACATTTGATTTAAAATTTAAAACCTATTGGGATAATGGCGCAATCCGTCGCAGAATGCAATTTTTTAGAAGTGCCGATTTTATGCATTATAATGGTGTAAATTGGTATCCGCGTATTAGTGTGTATGATAAAAAGAAAGGTTGGGATACAGATCAACATTTGAATAAAGAATTATATGGCGATTTTGGCACCTTTGATGTAAGCCTAAATTTTGCAAGTAATTATTTTGTAGAAGCTACAGGTATGCTACAAAATAAAAATGAAGTGTTGCCGCAAGAACTTTGGGAACAAGTCCAAATCAAAAATTTTAAAAACAAACCTTATGGCGAAGCTGCTAGCACAATTATTGCCTACAATGCAAAGGAAAGAAAAACATGGAAATACCATGCAGACTTTGTGCATGATTTTGCATTTACTGCCGACCCTAGTTACCGCTACGAAGAGCAAGAAGTATACGGTGTAAAATGTGTAGCTATTGCTATGGAAAGCCATGCTGGCAAATGGCAAACAGCTGCTACTTATGTAGCAAAAATTATTAAAACATTAAGTGATGAATTTGGCATGTATGAATACCCTAAAATAGTAGCTGCTGATGCGAATGATGGTATGGAATATCCAATGATAACAATGGATGGTGGTGCAGAGCCAGATTTTCATAGTTTGTTTGTGCACGAAATTGCACACAATTGGTTCTATGGTATGATAGGGAATAACGAAACTTACCGCGCTGCATTAGATGAAGGCTTTACACAATTTGCTACTGCTGAGGGATTGCAAAAAATAGATGGCGATACAGCTATTGCCACTCCTGACAAGCGGGCATATATTCGCAAGCACAGAAAAAATACATTAGTGTATGATAGAACCTATTTAAACAGATATACTATTGATGCAATGCGCGGCGACGACAAAGCACTGAATACACACAGTAATGATTTTAATAGTGGCTTAGCACACGAAAATGGTTATAATAGTGTATATCAAAAAACAGCAAGTATGCTTTTAAATTTGCAATACACAATAGGCGATACACTGTTTGATAAAGCCATGAAGCACTATGTAGAAAAATGGAAATTTGCACATCCTTATTTTGAAGATTTTAGAGAAGCCATTATAGAATATACGCATGTAGACTTAAATTGGTTTTTTGATCAATGGCTAGAAACTACAAAAACAATTGATTATAAAGTAGACAATTATTGGAGAATTAAAAAAGCTACTAACGAATATGGTATACGGCTACAACGTAAAGGTGATATGCAAATGCCAATAGATGTAACTATTACAGCCAAAGATGGTAAACAATATAATTATCATATACCCAATACAAATTGGTTTGTAAAAAACACAAGTGCTACTGTGCTTCCTAAATGGTATGGCTGGGATTTACTAAACCCAACTTATACTTTTACCGATACTGTACCAAGTGGTATTAAAAATGTGCAAATAGACGCTAGCTACAGAATGGCTGACGAAAATATGAGTGATAATTTTTTAAATAAAGGATTTTTAGAGAATCAACGAAATACAGATGAAAATCTTGATTTTGGTTTAAGAAATACGCTGAATAGAAGAAAATATGTAAACTATTACAGACCAGATATTTGGTGGAATCCTATAGATGGCATTAAATTGGGTATACATACAGAAGGTAGTTATATGAATTTTTTACATAAAATATCTGCAGATTTCTGGATAAATACTAGATTACTTTCAGAAAATAATAAATTAAAATCAAGCTATGTAAGCAATCCAAATTTATTTGATTACAACATCACTTACGAAACGCCACTCAAAAAAATAAACAGAAAATTATTTATTGGTGCGCAACTAAAATCTTTAGATGGCTTAATGAAAAACCAAATATATTTTAATTGGAATATTAAGCCAAACCAAACTATACACATAGATGCTACTAATCTGCAACGCTATTATGGACCTACCTATCAGAACTATGCAACAGAATGGAGTAGCTTTGTAAATGCTAATGTAGATAGTTTATATACTTCTCTACCCCAAAGTAGAAATAATTACATTCAAATGAGTTATACAAATAATTTTAAAACTTTAAAAACAAATGGAAAATATATAATTACTGGAAGGACAAGTGTACCTTCTATTGTTTCTGATTTCAACCATTTCAACTATACTTATTTACAACTAGAGGGAATCATTAATAAGACTTGGAAAAAATTAGACATTCGTACTAGATATTTTGCAAGATTTGGCTGGGGTAATAATATACCTACAGAAAGTGCAGTGTATTTGGCAGGAGGTAACCCTGAAGAAATGTCTGACAATAAATATACTAGAACAGCTTTTTACAATAATGCTAATTACAACCAAATTCAAACTAATAGCTTTAGTAATTTACATTACGGTGGAGGAATGAACTTAAGAGGTTACACTGGCTATTATGCAGTTGAAGATTTTGGTGGCAATCAATACATGAATTACAAAGGCCGCAGTGGTACTAGTTTGAATATAGAAGCAGACTTTGATCGGTATATAAAATTTGCACCAAAAGCAACGCGCAATTGGTTGAAAATGGATGCCTATATTTTTGGAGATATCGGAAGAATTAGCAATGGCACAATAAATTTATTGGATATTTATTCTTTAAATCCGAATGTAGAAAATAATTGGAGCTCTGCTAGAATAGATGCTGGATTGGGTACAATTATCACCATTAAACAATGGGGTAAATTTGAAAAAGCGAATCCGCTAAGCCTGCGCATAGATTGGCCATTATTTGTAAACACATTACCTAATGCTTATGCCTACGATTATTTAAGCGCGAGAAGATGGGTGATAGGCGTTGGTAGAAGTTTTTAAAAAATTAATGATGACAACAATAAGACCTGCTCAAATACAAGATTGCCAAGCTATGCTAGCTTTGGTAAAAGAATTAGCGGTGTATGAAAAAGCACCTGATGAAGTAACCATTTCTTTGGAGCATTTTATGGAAAGTGGGTTTGGTAAAAACCCTGTGTATTGGGCATTTGTAGCAGAAGAAAACAATATCATTATTGGCTTTGCTCTTTGCTATATAAGGTTTAGTACTTGGAAAGGGCAACGCTGTTACTTAGAAGATATTATAGTAACAGAAGAGCATCGCGGTAAAGGAGTAGGCAAACTACTAATGGACAAAGTACTACAAGATGCCGAAGAAAAAAACTTCCATGGTGTAAGCTGGCAAGTATTAGATTGGAACACCCCTGCAATAGAATTTTATAAAAAATACAAAACTAATTTTGATGCAGAATGGGTGAATTGTATGGTAACTTTTTGATAGAATCTGCACGCTTTACTTCAACCAATCTTGTGCATTTTTCCAAAGCAATTTTTCTTGCAATGCTTTGTCATTAATGTGTTCTTCAATTAATTTACCAGGAGGACTTAATTCGCCAAGTGGAAATGGATAATCGCTGCCACAACAAATTTTATTTTCGCCAATTACATCTATGCAATAGTCTAAAGTTTTAGCATCATGCACCAAACTGTCTATCCAAAATTTTCCTAAATACTCACGCGGATTTATAGCATTATCTATAGCGCATAAATCTGGTCGCACATTAAAGCCATGCTCTATTCTGCCTATTGTAAAAGGAAAGCTTCCACCACCATGTGCAAATGCAAATTTCAATTTTGGATAACGCTCCATCACCCCGCTAAATATCAAACTGCTAATTGCTCTTGCTGTTTCTGCCGGCATACCTACCAACCAAGGCAACCAATATTTGGTCATATCATTTTCTCCCATCATATCCCACGGATGCACAAAAATGCTACAGTTTAATTCCTCTGCGGCTTGCCAAAATGCATCAAATTTTTTATCGCCTAAATTAGCTTGATTAATATTGCTACCAATTTCTATACCAGGCATTTTTAATTCTTTTACACAGCGCTCCATTTCGGCAATTGCCATATCTACATCTTGCAAAGGCACTGTACCAATACTGATAAACCTACTAGGATGCTCAGCTGCACAACTTGCCAAATGATCATTAAAAAACCGACTGGATTCTAAACCATGTGCAGGCTTTGCCCAATAATTGAATAATACAGGAATAGTACTTAATACTTGTACACCCACAGCAGTAACATCCATTTCTTTAATACGCGCTTCATTGCTCCAACAGTTTTCTTCTATCTCTCTAAAAAATTTATCTCCCTTCATCATTTTGGCACAGCATGGTTTGTGATGCTGTAATGTGATAAAATCTCCGTAGCCAAATTTATCGAACCAATTTGGAATTTTTTCTGGAAGTATATGTGTGTGGATGTCTATTTTTTGATGCATGTAAAATATTAAAAAAGTAAAATTACGAGATTATTATTATTAAATTGAATTTATAGATTTTGTAAAACTTCTGTCAGATACCATATCTCAGACAATAAAAACCATACTATATAAGTTATTTTATCAAAACCAAAAACATCATGACCGATATCCAAACATCCAACAGCGTGCCACGCAAAGGCAGAAGTAGTCGCCATTCTTTGCGCATAGATATGACGCCAATGGTAGACCTAGGGTTTTTATTAATTACTTTTTTTGTATTTACTACAAGTATGGTGGAGCAAAAAAGTGTAGTGATAAATTTCCCATCAGAAGATCCACAGCAAAAAGGTAAAGATCTGCAAGCCGCTAGTATTATACATTTTGTAATTGGGAAAAATAATCAAATATTTACCTATCCCGAAAATCATTTAGAAGCTTGGAGGCAAATTACTGGTAGGCAAGATTTATTTCAAACCATTTATCAGCACAAATTAGGTGTAGATAATTTAATAGCAAAAAGAAAATTGGCAAGTTTAGATAGTAGTATTATATTAATAGAACCTACAAAAGAAAGCGTTGTACAAAATATTACAAATGTAGTTGATGTACTTACAGAATTGAAAGTTTACCAATATACATTAAACGATGTAAGTGCAGAAGCTTTACAAAAAGTAAAATAGATATATTATTTTTTCGATGATATAAAAAATGAAATGGACAATAAAATTAACGCGATATACGTAAAACATAATCGTATCCAAAATAAAGTATTGGTAGCCTGGTAACTTTGCGTAAAAGATGCATACCAAGGCACGGGATACAAGAGCATTTTTAGTTTAGTAAATTTACTTACATGGTCTTGATAATAAAAATGATAATCTACAGTTGGCAATAAACATTTTTTTTCATTGCCTATTGTATTTTGCCATTGCATTAATTTAGTTGTATCTGCCACATATACAATTGCTGCGCCCGAAAAATTTTTATCCAGTACTGCTTGTTGAATTTGAATTGTATTTTTAAAATGCCCTACACTATCTTGTATCAATAATTTATTCGTATTCATATCTGTATAAGCCCATTCCTTATTTTCCGGAAAATATACTTCAGAAAACACATGATTGCCTATAGTAATATCTGGAATATTTGCCACGCCAACCCTACGATATTTGATTTGATTAGCCGTAAAAAACAAATTCATAATTTGTGTATATGCACCACAGTCTGGCTTTATTTGATGATTCATACTATTTTGTAAATATTGTAATGCTATAGAATTTGGCATTGCAATATCAACAGGTTTTATTGCATGCTGAATGGTATCAAAAATAAATTCTTCTATCGCTAATACCTTTTGGATAGTTGGCAAATTTGGTTCCAAAGGCAATAGTTTTTTTGCTAAAGCTATTTCGCTGCTTTCAAATTCATTCTTATAATTGAATACCTGCTGCATTGGATTATCATAAATTTCTGTAGGGCTAACAATAATTTGATAATACCTACTTTTGGGCAAAAAGACTAGCATTAAAATGCTTACAATAGCAATAAGCGCGCCTAAATATTTTAAAAATTTTTTTTGCATTGATGGATTGTACAAATGTACTGTTGTATTGGCATAAAAAAATCCTTGCCAATTTTACAAAGATTTTATAATTATTTAAAAGTTGCAGTACTAATCTTTTTTATCACCAAACAAACCTTTTAGTTTATAGCGTGCATCTTCTGTTTTTCCATTATCACCGCCTGAAAAGTGTGCAGCTTTGTCCATCATGCTAGCTTGTGTAACTGCAGGAGTTACATCTGCACCCATTGGAGATTTACCAGCTACCAAATTATCTATACTTGCACAAAAGGCAGGTGGTAATACATTTTTTACATAACCTACTACAATATGTAAAGCTTTTGTAGCTTGTTAGCTAGTTAGTACTACTTCAGACATTAATACTTGCATTCTTTTTATTATTTAACTGTAAAAAATTATTTATTTACACTGTTTTTTAACTCCTCTAATTTTGCCTTAGCACTTTCTAATTCTCTTAATAACTTTGCTTGTTCTGCTTTATTATCCTCTATTTTGCGTTGCAATTTTTCTAAATCTTTTTGATAATATTTGCCATCAACCACACTACTATTATATGCTTTATCACATTTTTTAGTTACACTTTCTTGATCCTCTATATCATGCCTCCATTGATTGGCACTAGCATATGCTACCATTGTATTTAACCAATTTTCTACAGCGCTTATTGTAGCGCTGTCACTTTTTGCAGTCATAAAATTATCATAGCCTCTACTAACAGCTACATAGCAAATACTACTTTCTTTTTTACCATCTGTTTTCATATAGATATCCATTTTTTCGGTACCAAATTCTGGAAGGTTTACACCACGATATACTCTAAAACCTTTGCTTTTACCTGGACTAGGTACTTTAGCAGATTCCATTCTTCCTTTAATGGTTTCGTCTAATAAATCTTGGCTAAAATTATAAGTAGCCATTACACATGGTTGGCTTACTTTCATAATATTAATTGTGCTTTCTGTAGCATTTTGAGCAGAAGTAGCAAAACCAATTATTACAAATAATAAACTTAAAATTAGAGATGTTTTTTTCATATATTTATATTTATCCATCAAAGATAACAATAAACTTTTTTGATAATACGTTTCTTTTCTAATAGTAACGGTACAAGCTACAGCTAGCCTATCCAATAATTTAGAATTTCTACAAAAGTCATTTCTCAATACATAACCAATTTATGTTTTTATAAAGTAACTTAGTATCAGATAAACTTAAATACAATTTTACTAATGGATTCTTATAAAAAAAATTACATTTGCCAAGCATTTTTCTATTTCATTAAAAATCAACAACTGTGAGCATAAAAAGTTTGGCCTCGCAAACCTTGTGGTATGGCCTAAGTAATATTTTGGGGAGATTTCTCAATTATTTTCTTACACTTATACTTTTTTATATATATAAGCCTGAGCAAATTGCTGGAGTAATGCAAGTGTATGTAATAGTTCCCTTTTTAAATATCCTATTTACATTAGGTTTAGAAACTTCTTATTTTAGATTTAGCCAAACAGTAGATAAGCAAAAACTATTTAATACTTTGAATACTTTTTTGTTTGGCAGTACTATAATTTTAACAATCATCATGATACTTTCCAATGGTGGAATGACTTCTTTATTAGACATGCAAAGAAATACTACTTATTATACTTGGATGATATGGTTGGTAGCAATAGATACTTTAAGTACTATTCCATTTGCAAAATTAAGGCACGAAAATAGGCCTCAGCGCTTTGCTGCTATAAAATTATTAAATATCGTAATCAATGTAGTGCTAGTATTATTTTTTCTTGTATTATGCCCTAAACTAATAGCATCAGGCAGTACAATACCAACATGGCTGTATCATCCGGCTATTGGTATTGGCTATTTTATTCTTGCAAATTTAGCTGCATCTATTGTTACCTTCTTTTTGCTATTACCACAATGGAAAGGCTATGTAATGCAAATAGATAAAGGATTATTAAAGCAAATTATGATAT
>Ga0114967_10002706_pt1 | contig 14765 bp, 13 predicted proteins | sample M_130628_MF_Meta_FD_92639 | JGI IMG/M metagenome (GOLD analysis project Ga0114967, IMG submission 92639) | Freshwater microbial communities from Lake Montjoie, Canada to study carbon cycling - M_130628_MF_MetaG | ecosystem: Environmental > Aquatic > Freshwater > Lake | place: Lake Montjoie... | reverse complement strand
GTGCTATGGTCTCCTTCACGAATATCTTCGTGCAAAGCCTGCATAATAAATTCGTGAATATTCATGACTTAGTATTTAGTGCTATATTTTTGGTTGTTAGGAATTGAATGGTATAAATGAATATTGTTAATTGCCAATTGTACATTGCTTTTACCTTACATCAAAGTCTACTACTACATGTTCGCTAGTAGGGTGGGCTTGGCAGGATAATACAAATCCATTTTCTACTTCGTCCTGCTCAAGTGCATAGTTTACATCCATTTTTACGGTGCCGACAGTTACTTTAGCGCGGCATGTGCAGCACACACCACCTTTACAGGCAAATGGTAAATCTGCACCATTCCGCAATGCAGCATCTAATATATTTTCGCCATTGTATGCAAGCTCTATATCAAATGTTCTATCATCTACCTTAATGCTTACTTTGCTGATAGGGCCAAGATTTTTTTCGTCTGTAGGAATTTCTTTTTTGGTGCCTGCATAATCTGCAGCAGTGCCAAACAACTCAAACTTTACTTGTTGCGCATCCATGCCATGGCCAATTAAAAAATCTTTTACTTGCAAAGTCATTTCTTCTGGGCCGCAAATAAATGCTTCGTCAATGCTTTTAATATCTATCAATTTTGCAAAAAGATGCTCGCATTTATCCTTGCCAATTCTGCCGTAGTTTAGCTCTACATCCATTTTTTCGCGGCTCAATATATGAACCACTTGCAGTCTATTTACATACGTATTTTTAAGCGCTTCTATTTCTTCTTTAAAAATAATAGACGCCACATTTTTATTGCCATATACTAATGTAAAAGTATTGTTGCTATTGGCTTGTAGCACTGTTTTAATAATGCTCATGATAGGCGTAATACCACTACCACTTGCAAAGCCAATATAGTTTTTGGTACTAGCAATATCTGTAGGTGTAAATTGCCCCATAGGCGTCATTACTTCTAGTGCATCGCCTTTTTTTAAAGCGTCGTTTACAAAGCCACTGAACAGACCTTGGTACACTTTTTTTACAGCCACTCGCAACTCGCCATCGCTTGGGGAACTACAAATGCTATAGCTTCTGCGCAATTCTTGGCCATTAATGCTGTGCTTAAAGGTAATATACTGACCCGCAGTAAATGCATAGTCGGTTTGTAAATTGGCAGGAATAGCTAGTGCTACAGACACAGTATCTGCGGTTTCTTGCCTGATATCTTGTACTTGTAAGGTATGAAATTTAGGTGTGCTCATTGCTGCGCAAATATAGCGGAAAATTGGCAAGCCGAAAGAATGAAATAAGTGGGAAGTGGGAGATGAATTAGTATTAAAATAATCTTAAAATTTTTTTAGATATAGAAAGTTCTTTTAATTTCACACCACAACATGCAAAAAAATATTTTCATCATTAGCCTATTGCTACTATGCACTGCACAACTATTTGCGCAAGACTCTACCATGCTAAAAGTGCATTTCTTGTATGGCTCTAAGCCCAAAAAAGCTTTTAAGCATATGCAAAAAAAATGGTTTGGCGGCTTGATAGGTGGGCACGCAGGCATAGAATGTGGCGATGGGAAAATTCTGCATTTTTTACCGCATGGCAAGTTTCATAAAATAGCAAAGCCCAATAAGCATGGCAGATATGTGTACAATAGCTACAAAGATTTTTATGAAATATTAGGCGGTAGCATAGATAGCAACCAGCAAACCGTGGTGTACATACCCGTAAGTATGCAGCAAAAACAAAAGTACGATAGTATTGTAAACGCCTACACCAGCAATACCCCTTACGACTATGCCTTTATTGGCTACCGCTGTGGTAGCGCCACTTACGACGGACTCTCGCAATTAGGTATTTTGCCACGCTACAATGCCAATGCTATAAAATGGAAAATATTTTACCCCCGAAAAGTGCGCAGACGCATTTTGCGCCTTGCCAAAAAATACCATTGGCATGTAGAAACAAAAAGAGGATGTAGGAGTAGAAAGTGGGAGAGGGATTGGTAGCTGTACCCCTTTGCAAGCATGGCTAAAAACCCCCTTTGCCCGACCCACTAAAATACATGCAGCAGCTAAACGCCGAGCAACTGCTTTCCGTAGAAAAAATGATGAAAGAAATGGTGGAGGCGGGTAGTGGGTGAGTGATAATTTAGGTTGAAGATTGCCATTGTTTGAGACTGCGCAAACAATAAAATGATTTGCTTTGGGAAGAATGATTGTTACTGCCCCAAAACTCAATTCTATACTCCACTAAATCTGCGTACCATCCCACACCCACCAATTATAATATTTGTGTAAAAAAATACTATCTGCCCAATTTTGCCCTTTCCAATCGTATATTTGCGCGTAAATGATGGGATAATAGATATGTATAGTATTTTTCTAAAAGAAATAAAAGGATATTTCAGTAGCTTGGTGGGGTATGTAGTAGTAATAGTGCTGCTATTGATTTGTGGGCTATTTATGTGGATACTGCCTGCTACCAACTTGTTAGATTTTGGCTTCCTAAGCATGGATAAGTTTTTTGCATTTGCACCATGGGTATTGCTATTTCTTATTCCGGCTATTACTATGCGTATGTTTCCCGACGAACTAAAAAGTGGCACCATCGAAATTTTACTCACCAAGCCTGTTACTGAAATGCAGATTATATTAGGAAAGTTTTTTGCATCCTTGGCATTGGTGCTAATAGCCTTGCTGCCTACTGTAATTTATGTGTTTAGCATGCGCTTTTTGGCCAGCGAAGGTCACACCTTAGACACTGGTGGTATATTAGGTTCTTACATTGGCTTATTTTTTTTGGCGGCTAGCTTTTGTGGCATTGGCATTTTTGCAAGCTCGCTTACTAGCAACCAAATTGTAGGATTTCTATCTAGCCTAATAGGCTGCTTGGTGCTGTACTTTGGATTTGAGGCAATCAGCAAAATACCTGCATTTAGCGGCGGGCTAGATTATATTTTAAGCGCTATTGGCTTGGCTAGCCATTACAACAACATCAGCAGAGGCGTAGTAGATACTAGAGATATTATTTACTTTGTTACGGTGGTAGTGCTATTTATTTTGGCTACACAAATTGTATTGAAAAAAAGAAACTGGGCATAATTATTTACAAGAAAATGGAGAATAGAAAACCCTTTCAACAGGATAAAAGAAAAACATTATTGCAGTTTGGTATAGTAGCAGCTATACTAATATTATTAAGTTTGCTAGGTAGCAAGTGGCATGCCAAGCTAGACCTTACAGACGACCATCGCTTTACGCTAAGCAAGCCTACCAAAAATATGCTGAAGGGTTTAAAGGATGTGGTGAATGTAAAAATATTATTGACTGGTAAATTGCCTAGCAACTATACCAAATTATTGCAAGGCACTACAGATGTGCTGCAAGCATTTAAAGAAGCTAGCAATGGCAAAGTGCAGTTTACTTTCGAAAACCCTATAGAAGGCAAATCGGTAGACGAAAAATTAAAAATTAGCGAAGACCTACGCAAGCAAGGCATCATGCCTAAGCAGCTGACCAACCAGATAGAAGAAGGCGAGGGATTGGAAAAATTATTTGTGTTTCCGTATGCAATAGTAATGGCCAATGGCAAGCAAGATAAAGTAAATCTGCGCGATGAGTATTACCAAATGGATGAAGACGAAATACTGAATCATTCCGAAAATGTATTGGAGTACAAGTTTGCCAATTGCATCAAACAACTACACAAAGCCGATTTTGAAAAAATAGCGTATGTAATGGGCAATGGCGAATTGCTAAATATGAACACTGCACATGCATTGTATTTGTTGGGGCAACAATACGATTTAGATACTATAGATATCAATCAAGGGATAGAAATTCCTGCTGCGTATAGATGCATTATTATTTGCAGACCTGTAGATAAATTTGATGAAAAAATAAAATTTAAAATAGATCAGTATGTAATGAATGGTGGAAGAATTTTGTGGTATGTAGATGGTGTAAACTGTAGCCTAGATACCATGAAAAACGAAAGTAGTTACACTGCTATTCCTTATGATTTGAACCTTGATGATATGCTACTGAAATATGGTGTGCGCGTCAATAATAATATGGTAGAAGATTTGCAATGTAACGACCTCCCACTAACAGTAGGCCAAGCTGCAAATGGTCCAGATATTCAACCATTGCCTTGGATTTATTTTCCGATATTAACGCCTACAGGCAAGCATCCTATTATTAATAATTTAGATGCAGTTAGTAGCCGCTTTGCAGGTACGATAGATACAATACCTAACAAGGATAATCATAAAACCATATTGCTTAGCACTAGCCAATACAGCCGCGCTTTGGCTACACCAATGGTGATATCATTTAATAGTGTGCGCTACAAACCTAAAACAAGTTTGTACAACAAAAAGTATATGCCAATTGCGGTAGTAATAGAAGGTGGCTTTAGTAGTTTGTACGAAAACAGAATGGACCCAAGCTTTATGAGCATCTACCAAGATAGCCTTGGTAAAAAGTTTAAAGCACATACCGATAAAGATAGTAGAATGATAGTAGTAAGTGATGCAGATATTATGCTGAATGATTTTAGTGCTAAAAGAGGCCCTGCAGAATTGGGCTTTTATACGCCTACCAGTATGTATTATGCCAATAAAACATTTTTGCTAAACTGCGTAGAATATTTGGTAGATGATGATAACTTGCTAGAAGCCAGGAGTAAAGATGTGCAGTTGCGTTTGCTAGATAAAAAACGTGTAAAAAATAATAAAACTACGATTCAGTTTTTAAACATTGCATTGCCAATATTGGTAGTCATATTTTTAGGTAGCGCCTACTTCTTTTTTAGAAAACGGAAATACGAAAAAGCATTAGCATAAACTTTTTTAATTATGAAAAAAACATCCATTTTATTAATTGTATTGGCAGTGGTGGCTTGTATCACTTATATTGTTGTGAGCAAAAAAAGCACCATCAACGAAGGTGCAAATATTAGCATACAAGATACTGCAGCGGTACAAAAATTGTTGTTGGTAGATATGCAAGGCAATAAAGCTGTGCTAAAAAGGAATGCTAATAGATGGATATTAAATGATAGTATTATTGGCAGAGAAGATGCTGTAAAAACGATTCTAGAAATACTATACAAAATACAAGCAGCACAGCCAGTGCCAGCTAGTGCGCATAATAATGTGGTGAATCAATTAAGCACCAAAGGTGTAAAAGTAGAAGCTTACAATAAAAATAATGAAGTGCTTACAAGCTTTACCATAGGTGGTACTACTGTAGATGCCAAGGGCAATTATGCCTTTAAAAAAGGAACAGAAAGGCCATATATTTATCAAAAGAAAGGCTTTGTTGGCGATTTAAGTACAGCATTTTTTACAAGTCCAACAGAGTGGCGCAATAGACAAATTTATTTTTATAATCCAGATAGCATAGCCAAGGTATCTGTGTATTACTCCGACTTTATGGACAGTAGTTTTCATATATTAAATGAAAATAACCAACTGGAAGCTACTTATGACAATGGTACTAGCATGACCTGCTCGCATACCAAAGTAAAAGAATATTTAAAAGAGTTTGCCAATAAATATTGCTTAAATTTCGAAAATCAAATGGCCAAGGCAGATAGCATTAAATATAAAGGGTATCCATATGGCTTAATCGCTGTGCAAACAAAATCTGGAGTAAAAGACACATTGCGTTTGGTGCGTTTTAAAGCAGATCAGCGAGCCAACGAAACCAAAGAAATAAATGGTGTGCTGTATGATCAGTCTGTATTATTTGGCTATACACGCAAAGATTTGTTGGTAATAAAAACTGATAATTTTTCGAAAATTTTATCTATCCCAAGTTTTTTTAGGCAATAACATAGCCTACCTTTGAACCCAAAGTATGAGTGTAGAACAAATTAGTTATATTGTATTTATAGTGGCTCTTGTAGGCTCTTTGGTGTTGGATTTATTTGTATTAAATCCCAAAGGCAAAGCAGTAGCCTTTAAAAGCGCTTTGTATCAGTTTGGATTTTGGTTGGCTATAGGCTTGGCTTATGGTGCATTTATTTGGATGGAATTTGGTGCAAAAACGGCAATGAGTTATTACAGTGCCTATTTGATGGAAGAAAGCTTAAGCATAGATAATATTTTTGTGTTTATCCTTTTGTTTAATGCATTTAAAATTAAAGAAACACAATTAGGCAGATTGTTGTTGATAGGTGTTTTGTTAGCCATTGTATTTAGAATCATTTTCATATTTGCAGGTATAAGCATCATTCAAAATTTTCATTGGGTGATGTATTTGTTTGGTGCGGTGCTATTGTTTAGTGGTTTTAAAATGTTTTTTCAAAACGAAGAAAGCGACTATAAACCAAAAGAATCCTTTATGTACAAAATAATGAATAAGTATTTGCGTATTCATTATAATGATGAGGATACCACTTTTACCACACGCATTAATGGAAAAAAATATTACACCAAACTAATGTTGGTTGTAGTGTTGCTAGCCTTTACAGATATCATTTTTGCAATAGATAGTATACCGGCAGTGTTGGCTATTAGCCAAGATAAATTGATAGTATTTTCTAGCAATATATTTGCTATACTTGGTTTGCGCACTTTGTTTTTTGTACTGCGCAAAGCCGCAGATAAATTTGATTACTTAGCACAAGGCATTGCTATTGCGCTAATTTATATTGGCATCAAACTTTTGCTTACTTATTGGCAAATAGAAATTGCAGATTGGATAAGCTTTGTTGTAATTTTAGTTTGTATTTTTGGATCTATGATAGTAAGTGCACTATTTGATAAAAAAGCAATTCCACACGATGACAATAGCACAGATTAATACCTTTGTAGTTGGTAATTGTAGCAATTGCGCCAATACAATTATTGATACATTATTGATAGATAGTCGCAAGGTAGTATTTGCAAAAAATGCATTATTTATATGCTTAGTTACACAGTACGATGATGGGCATGCATATATAAAAGATGCTTATCAAAAAGGAATAAGAGCATTTTTAGTGAGTAAAAAAATAGATGCTGCAGAATATGTAGATGCAAATTTCATAGAAGTAGCAGATACATTAAATGCAGTGCAACAATTAGTAGCGCTACATCGCCAGCAATTTCATTATCCGGTAATTGGTATTACAGGTAGTAATGGAAAAACGATTGTAAAAGAATGGCTTTTTCAATTGTTAGATGGGCATTATCAAATTGTACGTAGTCCTAAGAGCTATAACTCGCAAATAGGTGTGGCGCTTAGTGTTTGGCAAATGCATACACATCACAACCTTGGTATATTTGAGGCTGGCATTAGTCAGCCAAACGAAATGGCTGCCTTGCAAAATATGATTGCGCCAAGCATTGGTATTTTTACAACGATTAGTGATCAGCACTCCGAAAATTTTGAAACCATTCAGCAAAAAATAATTGAAAAATTACAATTGTTTAAAACTTGTCCTGTATTAATTTATCATGCAGATAATACTGTTGTGCATGAATGTATTCAGCAGCACGCTATTAGTGTATTGTCGCAAACTACATTGGTAAGTTGGGGTAATGATGCCAACAATTATTTACAAATTACGTCTATAGAAAAGCATGTAAATAACACAACTATTTCTGCTATTTGCCAAGGCGAAAACATACATATTCAAATTCCATTTACCGATGAAGCTAGTATAGAAAATAGCATTCATTGCTGGTGTACTTGTTTGCACTTGGGTGTAGATGCCAATTCGATTACCGAGAAAATACAACATATTCAACCAATAGCCATGCGCTTAGAGTTGAAAAAAGGAATCAATAATTGTAGCATCATCAATGATAGTTATAACAATGATATTGGTGCGCTGCATATTGCATTAGATTATTTAAAACAACAAACAGACCATAACAAATATACAGTTATTTTAAGTGATATCTTGCAAAGCAATCAAGCAGATTATACCTTGTATGAAGAAGTTGCCGATTTACTACAAGAAAAAAACATTACATGCTTTGTAGGTATTGGCAGTGCTTTATGTGCTGCAAAAGAATTATTTCAGCAAAACAAAAAGTTACAAACACATTTTTACAGCAGCACAGAATTATTTTTGCAAGATATAGAAACGCTAAATTTTAAAGACGAATGCATATTGCTAAAAGGTGCGCGCATTTTTCATTTTGAAGAAATTAGCTTGGTGTTAGAAGCCAAAATTCATCAAACAGTATTAGAAGTAAATATGAATGCTTTGGTAGAAAATTACCAAACCTATTCTAATTTGTTACAACCCAATGTGGCCATTATGGCCATGGTAAAGGCTTTCAGTTATGGTAGTGGCGCGTATGAAATTGCTAATAAATTACAATTTTTAGGCGTCGATTATTTGGCAGTGGCATATGCAGATGAAGGAATATTATTGCGAGAAAGCGGCATTACAACACCGATGATGGTGATGAATGCAGATGAAGATGCGTTTGCTGCCATTATTAAATACAGATTAGAGCCAGAAATTTTCAGTATTAATATTCTGCAAAAATTTATTAAAGCTTGTGTAGATAATGATGTGGTGCAATATCCCATTCATTTAAAAATAGATACCGGCATGCATCGCTTAGGGTTTACTCCGCAAGATGTAGAAGTGGCATTACCTATTATTTTGCAAAATCATCAGGTATGTATCAAAAGTGTATTTACACATTTAGCAGGTAGCGATGATGCAAGTCTTGATGATTATACAAATTTGCAAGCCAATATTTTTGATGCTGTGATAGCAACTATAGAAAAGGAAATACACTATTCATTTTTTAAACATGTATGCAATACTAGCGGCATAGTTCGTCATCCACCATTGCATTACAATATGGTGCGCCTTGGTATTGGTTTGTATGGTGTAGATTATAGTAATTCATTAGGTAAAAAAATTAAAAATATTAGCCGCTTAAAAACTACGATTGCACAAATCAAGCAATTAAAAACTGGAGAATCTGTGGGTTATAGTCGCAAAGGAATTTTATCCCGCGATTCTAAAATAGGTACAGTGTGCATTGGTTATGCAGATGGCATCAGTAGAGCACTTGGCAATGGTAAAGGAAAAATGTTAGTAAATGGTGTGCTGTGCAGTATTATAGGCAATGTATGTATGGATATGTGTATGTTGGATATTACAGATGTACCCAATGTGCATGAAGGCAATGAAGTAATAGTATTTGGGCCAGAATTGCCTATCACTAGAGTAGCAGAAATGGCTGGTACAATTGCCTATGAAATAATGACAGATATAAGTACGCGAGTGAAGAGGGTGTATTATGAGGAGTAATTTGTATTAGATATTATCTTAAATTTGTAAAGCTAAATATTTAAAGATGACGCAAGTAATATTAGATGTTCCAGAAAATGAATTGGAAGTGGTTGTAAAATTTGCAAAGGACCATGGATATTCAACAAGCTTTGGTATGTCTTTGTCAGATAAGCAAAAAAAAATATTGGATGATATTGAAATGAATGCTAAAGATGAAGATTTTATTTCTTTAGAAGTGTTCAATAAGAAGATTCATGAAAAGTATGGGTTATAAAATAGAGCTTCATCATATTGCCGAAAACCAATTTTATGATGAGCTAGATTATTATGGAAATATTAGTTACAATCTTCAAGAATCATTTCGCTTAGAAATAGCAAACGCTTTTTCAACAATTTCTTTAAGTCCTTATTATCAATTAAGGTATAAAAATTACCATGCATTTCCTATGAAAAAATTCCCATTTTTGATATTTTATATAATAAATGAAGATACTCGATTAATAAAAATTTGTTCTATTTTTCATACAAATCAAGATACAAGCAAATACCCAGAATAATTGTCATATGTGGGTTGCAGTTTATTTTATGAATTATTTATAACAATATTATTCGGTAAAAAATAGTTTTTAACCTATTGCTCTTTTATATTTGCCGTTTAAATTATTGTAGTGAAGTTAAAATCCGTATTCCTAATAGTATTTTTAGTATTGCTTGCAGACCAAGCTTTAAAGTTATATATCAAAACACATTTTGGTATTGGCGAAAGTAGAAGTGTGTTTGGAGTGGGCGAATGGGCTCAATTATATTTTATAGAAAACAGAGGGATGGCTTTTGGGTTAGAGCTTGGTGGTGAGTGGGGTAAAATAGTGTTGACATTGTTTAGATTAATAGCATGTACTTGGGGTTTCTTTTTTATCAATGGCATGATAAAAAGAAAATTACACAACGGATTAATTTTTTGCGCTGCATTAATATTGGCAGGTGCTTTAGGCAATTTAATAGATAGTATGTTTTACGGAATGATATTTACAGATGGCTATCATACTCCAGCAAAGCTTGTGCCATGGGGACAAGGCTATGGTAAGTTTTTGCATGGCAGGGTAGTAGATATGTTATATTTTCCAATAATGCGTGGCACTTGGCCAACATGGGTGCCAGGTTGGGGTGGACAATCATTCGAATTCTTTAGACCAATATTTAATATTGCAGATGCTGCTATCAGCACTGGTGTAATTGTAATTATGGTTTTCCAAAAAAGTTTATTGGCACATAGAGAAGAAGAGAAAAAAGAAATTGTAGAAGTAGATAATACAGCATCTGTTTCTGCGGAATAAAATTTTTAATACAAAGAAGCCTTGCAAATGCAAGGCTTCTTTGTATGTTGTGTTATTATTTTTGTTAGATTATCCATCTAAGTTTATTTGCCTACTCAATAGTCCACACTTCTTTCCCTCTAATTAATTTATCCAAATCGCCAACACCTTTTGCAATTTTTGCATCATGCAATTGCGCTTGCAATGCATCTTCGTAGCAAGTTCTTTCTATAGCATAAAATACACCAAATGGTCTAGGGAAATGTACTTCTGCATTTGGGTCGTCAAAAATTCTAGTTAGTATTTGCGCTTTATAAATATCTTTTTCATCGTGTATCCAAAGGTCGCTTTCTGTAATGCCATCTTGGCCAATAGTTACCAATTTAGGATGATGCCCATCTAATACAATTCCTTTGTCTTTGTTAGCACCAAAAATCAAAGGTTTTCCATGCTCTACAAAAATTACTTCTTGAGGCTTGCTACCTTTTTCTGTAAATATTTCAAAAGCAGCATCATTAAATATATTACAGTTTTGATAAATTTCTAAAAACGATGTGCCTTTGTGCGCCTCGCTTCTCTTAATCATTTCTTGCAAATGCTTTACATCTCTATCCATACTACGCGCTACAAATGTAGCATCTGCACCCATAGCCAAGGCCGCAGGGTTAAATGGATGATCTATACTGCCCATAGGTGTACTCTTGGTTACTTTTCTTTCTTCGCTGGTAGGAGAGTACTGCCCTTTGGTAAGGCCATAAATTTGATTGTTGAATAATAAAATATTTACATCAAAGTTTCTACGTAATAAATGTATTAAGTGGTTGCCACCAATGCTCATGCTATCTCCATCCCCTGTTACAATCCATACACTCAATTCTGGCCTAGAAGCCTTTAATCCACTTGCTACTGCTGTGGCTCTGCCGTGTATGCTATGCATCCCATAAGTATTCATATAATACGGAAAACGGCTGCTACAGCCAATTCCACTAACAATTACAATGTTTTCTCTGGCTACACCAATACCAGGCAATACAGTTTGCACCTGTTTCAAAATGCTATAATCTCCACAGCCAGGGCACCAACGTATTTCTTGGTCTGTTGCAAAATCTTTAGCTGTTAATGTTGTTGGCTGTATTGTATCTGTACTCATAGCGTTGCAAATGTACAATGCATACCGTTAAATGGCAATTGAATTTTATTAGGGATACCATGGAAAGCAAAGTCTATAAATTAGTTACTTGAAAAAATAGCCAACTATTTACCTGCCAGTATATCCACTTGCTTGCAAAAATGCAGCAGCATCCATTTGGTCTTTGCAAAATGCCTCTAAGTTTTTTGGTGTGTTTTTTTTGCAATAGCTTTTTACTATTTGCCAACCTATCCAGCTACCAATATTTCCAGGAGCCTCTAATGGCAAGCCTTGCGAGTTTGGGCCATCTAATACAAATGGCATTATTTTCTGCAAATTGGTTTCGTAAAGCAAATTATTTTGTTTAAATAAATTCCAAATCATGACTTCGTTTTTGTTGCACCAATCCATCTGCTTTGCAGTATAACCAATTTTCAGTTCGTCTTTTGTATCCGGTAAAACATTATCTAAATAATACAATTCTTTTCCTTTTTGTATCATCATATCTAATAAATTTTTACCTGTATTGCTAAAAGGAACCATCGATTGATACACAGAACTCGCCATATTTGGCACAATATACTCTGGAGTGCATTTAGCAATAGTGTAATCTGGCAATTGGATGCTTGGGTAAAATTCAAAATCTTTACCTAAATACATATCTAAACCTACACCTACTATCGTGTCATAAGTAATAGCACTAAAAACATTTAATCCACTATTAAAATAATATAATTTAGGCACAGTATATTTAGGAGAATAATATTTGATATATTGAAATAAAGTGGTCAACTCTGCGTCTATTTTTTTTGTATCTGGAAATTTTTGTTGAACCGTTTTATTTAGGTTTACATAGTCTTTATAGGTTAAATAATGCTTTGCGCCATTATACACCATGGTGGATGTGTCGTTTAAAATACCCCACCCAGTTAAGTGTTGGGTATATACTTCTGTAAAATATTGATGGTTTTTAGACAGCTGTAATAAGCCTTCTTTTACATGGTTGGTATCAATTTCAAAAAAAAGTTGGTCGTATCTAACGGGTTGCAAATTTACTTTGATATTACTCACATCAGGCTTGTATTTAGTATTGCAAGAGTTGGCAATCAATGCGATAAGCGCTACTAAAAAAAGTTTATTTCTCATTGAGACGCAAGTTGCATTAAAAAATATTTTGTCAGGTAGATTTAATGAATGAATTTTGTTAAAATTTAAATATGAAAGGAAAAATACTTTCTCTGCTAGCAGTAACAATCTTTTCTGCATCTAGCTTTGCGCATGATGCTAATTCAAATGATATTTTAGATCAATATCGGTTTAGTTTGTTTGCAGGGATAGGGTTTAATGGGTTGAAGCCAGTTAATACAACATCCGGAGATTATTCAGTTTCGAAAACGAAAGGTAAAACTGGATTTATTTTTGGAATTTCAGCTGATAGGAATTTGAATGAAAGGTATACTGCATTTACAGGACTAGGTATAGATTGGAGAGGTGGAAGTATCAATTCAAGTACAGAATCATTGCCACAAGATAAATATTTAAAAAGTGCATTAGTAGATTATAAATATCAATATTTAACAATTCCAATTGGTTTAAAAATGAAAGCTACTGAGATAGATAATATTAAAGTTTATGTACAAACTGGCTTTGATATTGGTTTACTTTTAAGTCAAAAAGGGAATTATTATGGTGTGTTAGCTTCTGGCGCTAAAGCACCTGCAATAAGCAATTCAAAACTAAAAGGTTTCGCTAATTCAGTTCCTTTGAATTTAGGTTGGAGTATTGGAGTTGGTGGAGAGTATGAGTTAAATAAAAGTAATTCGTTTTACGCATTATTATTATATAGAAATGGAATAACTGATGCAACAACTCCTCAAACAAATTCTGATGGATTTAAATTTTCGGATGGCAATATTCGTAGTAATACTTTCTCTCTCAGAGTTGGTTATTATTTTTAATACATTCACATTATTTACTAAAAAGTCCATGTTGTTAAACGCAATATGGACTTTTTTTATGGTGCTTTATTTATTTTGTTTAATTTGCAGATGTAAGACACAAGACGCAAGATGTAAGACACAAGATATAAGATGCAAGACACAAGAAAAATAACAAATAACAAATTCCAAAAATACAAAATACAAATTCCCACGAGGTAAAACTCGTGGTGGAGAGCAAAGCCTCTCTACAAAATACAAAATACAAATTCAATATCTTACATCTAATGTCTTACATCTAAAATCTTAATACTCGATACTTACTACTTGATACTTATATGAAAATAGCACTGGCACAACAAAATTATCATATTGGCAACTTTGAAGCCAACACCATAAAAATTATTACAGCCATTCAGCAAGCCGAAGCGCAAGGCGCAGATTTAGTTGTATTTACAGAGCTGAGCATTTGCGGCTATCCACCACGCGATTTTTTAGAGTTTGCAGATTTTATTAAAAAAAGTCAAGCTTGCATACAAACAATATTGCCTTATACAAAAAACATAGGTGTGGTGCTTGGTTGCCCAACTGTCAATCCAATGGTAGATGGCAAAGATTTGTATAATAGCGCCTATGTGTTGCATCAAGAAAGAATAATTGGCGTGCAACACAAAACTTTATTACCTACCTACGATGTGTTTGATGAATACCGCTATTTTGAACCAGCACATGAGTGGAACTGCATTACCTTTAAAAATAAAAAATTAGCCATCACCGTTTGCGAAGATATTTGGAATCTTGGTGATAATCCGTTGTATAAAATTTGCCCAATGGATGAATTGGTAAAGCAATCGCCAGATGTAATGATAAATATTTCTGCAAGCCCGTTCGACTATACACATGTAGAAGATAGAAAAGCTATCATCAAAAAAAATGTAGTTAAATATAAATTGCCAATGGTGTATTGCAATACGGTTGGAAGTCAAACAGAAATTGTTTTTGATGGTGGTAGTATTGTAATGGATGCTGCGCAAAATATTGTAGCAGAGTTGAATTATTTTCAAGAAGATTTACAAATAGTAGAGTTGTTGGATAATGGAAGTTTTGTACAACCCATTATCACACCTGCTGTGGATTTACCTAATCAAGAG